>PPYE01739697.1_pt1 | contig 247591 bp, 218 predicted proteins | sample 1559881 | NCBI WGS metagenome assembly PPYE01 (sample SAMN08240022, study PRJNA423297) | Human gut metagenome, whole genome shotgun sequencing project. | reverse complement strand
TCGTTTGGGCGGTACTTTGTGTAAGATTGGCAGTCCATTATTAAGTTTTTTATTATGTTCCCTTTGTACACCGTTGCAATAGTATTTTTTGCACTATTTATAATGTCTGATAAACCGAACTACAAAGGAACTGTTATTGCATTTGAGGGACTATGGCAGAGGTTATCCCTTTTATGTATGTATCTTCCTATCGCAGCACTTTGTGTCTTTCAAAAATAGCAAAGCCAGCCGAGCCAGTCAACGCTCAAGATGAAACCGACTGTGAATATCCCCATTTCATTGGTCCTTTTGTCCAACTTTTTGGGTTTATTCTTCGAACTGTCCGACCTTGACAAAATGCGAATCCACGAGCAGAAAAAGGCGGTGCGTGCAGGATATGGAGGTGTTGCCGCCGGACATTATAACCTATGACAATGGGACAAAATCCCTGCTCGAAGATTTTTAGCCCAGGCTGGTTTTGGTAAAGAATCTAAACGATCAGAAATCCAAAAAAGAGCAGCCTGAGGACGAGGAAGAACAGAAAAAGAAAGAATGTTTCCATCAAACAGAGAAAAACGTGTCCGGGGCAGACAAAAGTTTCAGAAACAAGATCTTCTATATCATCGGACTCGATGGGAAATAATACCTCCAGCCCAAAGAACCAGTTTCTTGTAACAAGCAACTGTATCAAAAAGATAAAAAAGAAGAGGTAGTCGGAACATGGGAAGAATAGTGTGTACTTGCCTTATCGAATATGATATAATCGTTGCATAGAAAGAAAATGCCAAATAAAATGAGCGCTTTTTTCATGAGAGGTGACATTATGAAATTATGCATTGAAGTATCTCCATACAAGGCTTAATGGAATGAACTTGTATGGAGAGTTACGCTATCCAGTGAGCCTTGTATTAACAGTAGACTAAAAATACAAGGAGAATGAACATGGAACAGAATTATACAAAAGTTAATTTAGACGAATGGAACAGAGGAAAATTATTCAAAAACTATATTGATAACATGCGGATTGTTATGAGTTTAACCGCCGATATTGATGTAACGAAACTGATTGAATTTACAAAAAATAGCGGTCTAAAATTTTATCCCTCTATGATATGGATTGTATCAAAAGTTGTCAATGCACATGATGAATTTAAGTATAGTTGGGACAAAGAAAGAAATTTGATTAAATGGGACTTTATCTCACCGTCTTATACTGACTTTCATAAAGAAGACGAAAATTTCACAAAGCTTGTCACGGTATTTTCTGATGACTTATTTGAGTTTCATAATCGTTTTATGGTTGATAAAGAACAGAATAAATATAAACGTGCCTTTGTAGAAAATCAGCCTTCCAATTTTTTTGATGTTTCTTGTCTTCCATGGATAAAGTACAAGCATTTTGATGTTCATGTATTTGACGAGGGTGTTTTTCTTGCTCCCGTTATTACTTGGGGCAAGTATGAAATGGAACAAGGAAAATATCTTATGCCTTTAACGATGAATATTCATCATGCAGTAGCAGATGGCTTCCATTTATCCCGATTTTTTATCGAAGTACAAGAATTGATAAACTCTTTACCGTACAAGAAAAATAAAGCACTTTGATATTGTTATTCTAAAGAGCAATCGAGAAATCGGTTGCTCTTTTTACTCGAAAGGAGAAGTTTACTTTATATTTCCCCAAGGGCGATTATATCTATCGAGAAGGAACGGTATAGCCCATCACTTATGCTGGTGTACAGAAAATGAAACTTGCTTCTTCTGGTGTGTGCCTGATTGCTTACAATGATGCTCACGGCAACAATACCAACAAAACACTAACTTCTGCTGGCAACGTTTTCTGGGCAGCGAAAAAGCAAGCAAACTGCAGCAGTGGGAGTTTGTAGAAGTTGGTGGATCTGTTGATCCTCAGCTACCTGAAGATAGGAGAACTTTAACAGGACTAAAAAAGAAATTTCCAAATTGTAAATACTGGAATCAGCACTTATTCATATTTGGTGTGCCCCGCTTGAGTTGAAGTAGGAAGCACCTAATGTGCCCTGATTCATTTTCGGTCCAATAAGTCTGGACGATAATCGATGCTGGATATCCGATATCCGGCATCGGTTTTTTCTATGGAAAAAATTGTGCTTTCTTCCTCACCCTCTGGGGTGCTATGGTAAGCTAGATATGTTCCTTTATAGGTGTTTCCATCCAACTTCTCAACCGAGACTGCCTTGCTCTGCCAACCGGTAGCGCCACCGCCTGCAAAGGCATACAGGACACCATCCACATCAGTAAAGCTTGTATCCAAAAGCCAATCCAAAGCTTCCCCTGTGAAGGTTTGACTGTAATAGTTCACGAGTTCACTGTACTGCCGGGAAGTCCATTGATAGGGAGTGTCGTCAACGATGACCTGATTCATATAATCACATTTGATCTCCTTATCAAAAATATCACGAAGAACATCATCTGTGGGATTCGTAGCCAAACTGATGATCTCATTCATGGCTTTTTCAAAAAGTGGAATTAGCTCCTCCTCGCTGGGCTCTTCCTCATTTGTGTGGTCTTCATTAACACTTGGTTCTTGGCTTTTTTCCTGCTGCATAGAAGAATCCGGGTTTTGCTCAGTTGCAGGTGAATTTGCTTTCGCTTGGCTATCCATAGGCTGCTGGATTTTCTGATTTTGTTCTGCTTGTGTGCTGTTTTCGTTTTGAGTATTTGGGTTTGACTGTCGTGTACATCCTGCAAAGCTCAAAATCATGTTAACTACCAAAAATAAAATAACAAACGTTCTCCATTTCATATTGAGTTCTCCTTTCTGTTTTATTATGTTTTTCACTGTATATGATTTCTGCATGATGAGATCTTTTATGAAATATTCACCTGAATTGAGCTCAAAATAGTTTCATAAAGTGGAAGTTGTGTCTGATCATCCGAATCATTGTAGAAATAAAAATTAATCACGATACCATCTTGCTCGAAGCAGTAATTATAGACAAATAGTTCCGGTCGATGTGAATCACTCAAATTCACCTTTTCCAGTAGGAATTCTTTCCCATCTATCAGAACAACTTGGGATTCCAGAATATGAGTTAAAAATCCTGCAGGATTATTCAGGGATTGTAAAGTTTCTCCTTCTGTCAGGACATCTACAATTCCGAAGCTACCGGCAATTTTTATGCTATTTTGGTTATCAAAATACTGATCGATGGTGGGGGAATCTGTGGGTTTTTCTGCGATCCAGTCATCGGGAACATCCACCTGAAGGGTGAGATTTTTACCAAATTGATTTTTCCATGAAAAAGAAGACGTTACATAAGCTTCTTTTTGAATATCTGCTGGTTCTGAATCTTGTGCATCTTCTAGATTACTGAAATCATCCACTGTTTCTTTTGGGAAATGAGTAGAATCCTCTGTTGTAAAATCTTTTCGCTCCAGCGCTTCCATCATCGATGTTTGCTTCTCTTTTTCACTTTGACCCAATGTTCCCAATCGGTTTGTTACGAGCAGAAGACAGAGGATTACTAGAGTAATTAGGATCAATGTCAATAATAAAACAACTACGGTGTTTCTTTCTTTTTTCATATCTTCAGCTCCTTTTTATTCCTTTGAGTAAAGATACTGGTAGTTGGAAATCTGATAGTATTTTTCACGAGAGTTTCCAACTTTGCGGGTAATTAACTCTAATTTTCCTTCAAAACGAGGGGCATCTTCCTCTGAATAAAAATTCCCATAAAGCTGGTAACCTTCGCACAAAGTAAACTCAATCTGATCTCCACTTTCTGTAGCGACATCATATAAATTCTTTACACGATATTCTTTGCTTACGTCCTGACGAATTCGAATATCCGCGATCCCTTCCATTTGGCAGGAAAGAATTTCTTGCTGAATCTCATCGGAAAGTTTTCCTCTTTTAAACCAGACAGAAACGGTGCGATCCGGATTGATTTCTACAAGAATTTGAGGAGCATGCTCGGCGCAGTCGCAAGCGAAATTTTTATCTTGTGTCAAGCGGATAGAAAAAGAAACTGGATCATTCCAAAAGCCGATAGCTTTCCATTCCGAGCTGCAGCTGGATTTTCCAACCTGATAGACAACCTTCTCGTCTTCTCTCCAGAGTGGGCTTTCCTGTTTTTTAGACCTAGTCGGCATAGTCAGCGAAATCAGTGTAGTATATGGGAAATCAGCAGAGTCCCAGTAAGCGTATGGATACTCCTGTCCGCTTGGAGAAGGAAAGACTAGATATTCCTCATCCTGCTGAAAGCGAATCACATCCCAGAAGGCATTTCGAATGTCCAAAGGGGTGATGGCAGAAATATTTCCCAATGTTTGATAAACATAATAGTAATCCCATTGTCCTTCCAGTCGAATCAAAGTATAGTCCTTATGGTGTAAAATACAAATATTGTGACCAGAATTGGACCATCCTGCAAAATCGCTAAAATAGAGTTCTGGCAGCTTTTCAATAACATCGGCAAGAAAGTCAAAGGTGTAAGTTTGATTTTCTAGAGTGAAAATAGGGTCTGGGATTTCAAAAAGGTTTTCTGGATAGGCAAGAGAGAAACTGTCAGCTTCCGTATCCTGATAGGAATGGTCAGCAAGGGAATAGGTGATCGTTCCTTGTTTGACTTTTCTGGTCTGATCATCCGGAATATAGTAGGGAAAAGAAAGTTCCTGCTTGTCGACATAGTAGTCAATTTCATCCCAAGGGATATGTTTTCCCTGTGTGTCAATCTCGATGATGGAGTTTGTTTCTCTTTCGTATAGTAGATAATGCATCTGATTTTTCACATTTCGCAGAGCGATAAGATACCCATCACCGACTTTCATCATATCAATTTCCTCTCCGCCCCAATATTCGGGGGTACGGTAGGGTTCCCCTAAAGGACCGGAAAGAATGTCATACACTTCCCGCAGCATGACAAATTTATCTTCAATCACTTCTGTTCCCTCTGGAGGTTCCGTTCCCTGTGGCAATGCAGTATCCGCGACATTGAAAGATAGGGAAGAATCTGCTTCGTTTGAAGTACCGATGCTGATGGAGGAATCTGTATTTTCGGACTTTTCCCCACAGTCGGCAGGCAAGAGGATCAAGCTCAAAGTTAGAATCAGACAGAGAGACTTTCTAAAAATATGGTGTTCTCGTAACATGGTGATTCCTCCTCTCATGCGAAAAGAAAGGCTTATAGTTCTTTACCAGAACAGGAATAATAGAAAAATCCTCCGTCATTTTTCTGCTCTATCGTTACCGTACCCTTCCAAAGAGGTTCTGTGTTTTCCGGAGTTCCACCTTCACGATATAGTCGATAGTCTATCGTCAAAAACTCTTTTTCAATTTTTACAGCAGTTACGCGGGAGGTGAGCACACTGCCGATTCCCCAGATATGATAGACCTGATTTTTTGAATCAAAATGGCGGGATTTTCGAATTTGTTCTGTCGATACATCAAAGTATTGCTTGATGTAGGATTCTACGTCCTCCGGGAGCTGATTGGGGCGCATTTCTTCATCCCTGCTCAAAACAGGAGCGTCCATGTTGTTTTCCAGATAAAAAATAGTAAGAGCATCGGGGGTGATTTGATCTGCACTTTCCCAGTTGGAGAACAGGAGGTCCGAACAGAGTGTGTTTTGAATGTATTTTCGATTGCACAATTCCAGTTCATCCAGAATGAGGGAAGAATAGGTGAGGCGTCCATCCGGCAGTAATTCCATCGTCAGAGTTCCCACATCATATGAAGGATTGCTAACGCAAAGTTGGATTTCAACCTGATTCTGAGAAATAGCTGCCGATTTTGCAGAAATTCCTCTGCCTCTGCCATGTCGGAGAGGAATCTCTGCAATTTGATAGGTGTCTGTTTTGGAGTCGTAATATCGAGATGTTTTGAGATGCTCCGAGGTAACGGGGAAATATGTTTGTATTGCGGCTTCCATATCTTCAGCAGGAACATAATTTGTCAGATATTCTCCATGCTTCGAAATTGGTTTGTTGTCTGGAGAGGTGGGAAGATTGAGGTAATTGTTTGACATACAGATATTGACCAGATCATCAGCCGAGATTTGTCTGGGAGACTCCCAGTTGTAGGTAGACATCTTACCGTAATTCAAAATAGGAGAGACGTATTTTTCAGATACTGTTTTGGGGTCAGCAAACAGATGGGGGTCGATGACGACTTTTGTTTGGGCGTTTTCGTATTCATCTGTAGCAGAGCCTATATTTTCTGAGGACTGTTTTTTGTTTGGCGAAGGTTGTGTAGAAGTACAGGAAGAAAAGATTATCAAAATAGCAATGATAATGAAAGTAATAATACACTGATTTTGTTTCATGGCATTTCCTCCATCATGGAAAAATCAATCCAGACTTATTTAAGAATAAAGTTGATCGAAAAGCTGTAAGATGCCTCCAGAATTTATTCTGGGGGGTATTTTTATAGGTGTTTTGTCGACTGATCCTTTGTGATAATGCAGGAATCAATCCAATATGGCTCTAAGCTTTGGTCTAACAACAGATATCCTTCGTAGGCAGACTCCTCCCCGTGATCGCTTGGTGCCATATCTCCCCAAAGAATACGATAATCGACTTTGATTTTGTCTTTTTCCAATGATATCGAATCAATGTGAAAGTATTTCTGGCAGACTTGCAAGGATTGTTCTGGAGAAATATCGACAGAGATGATATAAGAATCGGTCTCCTCCTGATATTCTTCAGAATGATGGAGAAGATCGGCTGGAAGGTCAAAATATTTCGTAATCCATGTTTCAAAGTCATTAGCAACAAGTTGTTCGGGATAGACTGGATGGTTAGGATGGTACAGACAGTAAAATAGGAGCAATTCTTCGATGTAGTACGTTTCTTCATCTGCAAAATATTTCTCCCAGAAATCGGAGCTGTTTTGAAAGGAAGTTCCTAAAAATCCGGCGGCAGAAAGAGAGGTAGCAAGTTGTTGTGCCTCTTTCGTTTGTTCCTGAGAAAGTGTAGTTTTGCAGGCAGAAAAGCAAAAGGCAAAGCTTAGCAGCAAAACAAGGATTTTCTTCATATTACTCAACTCCTTAAAAGTGATTTCTGAATTAAGGCAGAAGAGATTTTGTTCTTATGTTGAAGCTATAATAGCTATCATAGTTGTTTCCTGAATTTTGGATATTCTGCTCCAAAGTGCAAAATACGTTATAATCTTTTGATACAGTCAGTTCCAGAAGAACGCCGGAATGTTTTTTTAGCTGAAGATAATATGTATCGATATTTCGATTCATAGGAAAGAAAAATTAGAAGTGGAAATGTCGAGTGTTATTCGTAATATTCACAGTTTGTCTTTTCTTCAGTCCAAACAGATAAATAACCGCCAGTATCTCCGGGAATAGAGCTTTTTTTGATTTCACCATACAAAGTGTAGCCATCTTCAACATCAAAAGAGAGAAGCAGCTTTTGACGAGTGGGATTAGATCCCGAATTTTCTTCGCTCAGATCAGCTTGCCCTACATGGAAATTGCTCAATCCCTCTTTTTGGATACTTTCAATCTGTTGCTTAATTTCCTCGCTGATCTTCATATCCCAGAATTCGATTAGAATATGTTTGCTGTTTTCGGAATGAAAATGAATTTCCGGGAAAATTACTTCCAGTTCATTAGGGTTATCCAACATTTCAAAGCAGAAGGTCAAAGAGTTGGAATAGTCAAGCTCACAGGAATCAGGAAGAACACGGTATAGCTGACTGGAAGCCGCATTTCCTGCTAGACCTAATTGATAATGAAGATCACGGTCAGCTTGAGTGAGAGGAACAGGTTCTTCATAACTGTATTGAGATTGAATGTTATAAAAAACAGTGGAGGGAAACTCGCGGCAGACATAGGCGTTTGGGAGGGTGAATCCCGGATCAGAAAAGCAAAGCTCGTTTCCACTCTGGAAACGAGAAACCTCCCAACGGGTAAAGCCGATTGGCAATACAGCAACATATGGAGCAGGAGCGACTTTTTGATACAGACAATAGATGTCGGATTGGTTTTCTAATCGCATCAGAATCCAATCGGGTTGATTTAAAAGGCAGATATTTTCTGATACTTCATACCAGGCAGAATAGTCAACATATGGGAGAGCCTGTAAAGAATTATAAGCCTGCATTAAAAAGTTCAGACTGTCGTTATAGTGATTGGTAGAAGAAGGAGAGGGGATATCAAAATATACTTCCCAGGGATAAGAAAAATTTGTTAGATCAGGTTTTATGATATAAGAATGATAAGTATACTCTTTACTTTGAATATGATAAAAGAGTTCATTTGCAATAAGTTGATGGGCTACAGAGGGATCAGGCTCATAGGAACGAAAACAGATTTGAGAATTCTGAGAGGAAAAATAAATATCCTCCCAGATGATGCGTTTCCCCTGTGTGTCGATTTCAACAATCGAATTGTCTGCCCGCTGGTACAATAGATAATGCATCTGATTCTGCACATTTCGCAGACCGATCAGATAATCATCGCCGACTCTCATCATGTCAATTTCCTCTCCGCCCCAGTATTCTGGTGTGCGGTAGGGTTCCCCTAAAGGGCCGGAAAGAATATCATACACTTCCCGCAGCATGACGAATTTATCTTCGATAGGTTTCGTTTCTTCTGGCTCTTTTGCTTGTGTTCCAATGGTGGTAACAGTTGTTTGATCTATCTTTTGCTGTTTGGAAGATGAAATATCAGGATTTGCGCAGGTACAGAGTGATAGCAGGATGGGAAGAAGCAGCACAACATTCAAAGATTTTACTAATCTCATAAAACCCCTCCTAAAACTTAAAGGGTAGAAAGTCGTGAAAGGTCAATATATTTCCTACTATAATAGTAACTCAAAAGAGAAGAAAAAACTACGTCTAATTTGTAGAAATTTTTTCTTCATAATTTTATTAAAAAATCTGCCAAAATGGTAAAATAGAAACTGAAAATACAAGTACGAAAGGAATTGATTGGGTTTTAAAGACAATGGCTGTAAAGGATTTCCTAGAAAGATCTGGTAGCGGAAGTTATCAGGGTTGTATCGCACTTTAAGTAATCAAAGACAGAGAAGCTCAAAATGAGCTTCTCTGTCTTTCTATTGTCAGTTTATTTAGATAAGGATGCCCATTTTTAATTTGAAGAGAAAGGGTGTAATAGACGAATGAGGGATCTTCCGGCCATTGATATACCGCGGTGACAGACACAAAATCAGAAGATAAAATCTCTGTTTTTTCAATAGTTAAAAAGTCTGCGATGTTGGCAGGGAATCCGACAATCCCTGAAGTGACCAGTACCGTGTTGTTCTCTTCCAATGTGATGTTTCTACCATCAGAAATGAGAGAAACAGGGTCAAATTGAAAATCAAGAAAGTAATTCTCCAGAAATGCTGTAACGGTGTTGACAGGAATATGATACTGTTCATCATCTTCCTGGTAGTATTGGTTTAACGTGCTTTGTTCCACATTAACTTCAAACAGGTTATATAGATCTGCTGAGGAGAGGTTAGTAGGAGAAGAGAAGCCTTTTCGACAAGAATTGGCAGGATGAATTTGGGTACAGGCGGCAAGTTCCATCAAGTGAATTAGTTGCTCCTCTGAAGTTTGTTCTAGATAAGTAACTGCATCAGAAGACGTATTTTTACATCCCACAGGCAAAAGGATCAAGCATAAAATCAGAATCAAACAAAGAGATTTTCTAAAAATATGCTGTTCTCGTAACATGATGATTCCTCCTCTTAAAAATAGTTGCTATGATCTTAGTGTGTTTCCAAATAAAAAAACAATCAAAAACAGGTTAATTTTTTACTTTGAAATCTCTCTGTATTTTTTTAGGTTACAAAAATCAGTAGTAACCAGAATAAAAACAGAAAGGATGTTAGTATGTACAAGCAGAAATTAACCTTGGACCTAAAACTCGCAGGAATCTGTGAGGAAACTCTATATAAAGAAAGACTTAAAAATAGCTGATGTGGTGTTTGTGCATTTGCAAAGGCTCTATCTTACGTGGAAGGCCGGAATGTAACATTATTTTTAGAGGGGTTACAAATGATGGAAACACATTTATTGTGCGTTGGGAAAAAGCTTCCCCATGTTTTACTTTTGATACAATGGAAAGCATAGATTATGAGTCAATTGCAAAAGAAATTGTTGAATATAAGCTTCCAGTTTCTGTTTTTACTAGAAGAGGACCTTTAGGTGGTTGTTTTGTGATTGTAAATGGATTCTCAGGTATACTAAAGCAAGACGAAGATGGAAGCCATGATTATAGCAATGTTTCGAATGATATGCTGAAGGTTGCAGATCCTTATAAAGGGGAATCTAAAACACTTCAGCAAGCGTTAAGTAAAGGACAAGAAATTAGTACTGTTCGAAGAATTAGAAGTAAACCAGAATAAAGTGAACCAAAATAAAGGCTACTCTCTAAAAAAGGGTAGCCTTTATTTTAAGCTTTCACCGCCCAAAAGGATAGATATCCTCCATCATCACCGGGAATACTGCTCAAACCCAGTTCGCCGTAGAGTTGATAGCCGGATTCCACCGTGAAAGTAAGAATCAGTTTTTCCTCCTCTTTCTCAGAAAGTTCCCTGATTTCAAAGTCAGTGAAACCTTCAACACGAAGGGAACGGATTTTTTCCTGTATCGCCGGCTCAGCGCTCATTCCAAGAAATTCTAATGCAACCTGCTGCCCTTGTGTAGAAAAATATATTTGTGGAAAAATCTCATCGACTTCTCCTGGATTATCCAGCATTTCAAAGAGCAGCGAAAAACCGGGAGCATCTTGTACAGCATAACTGGTAAAATATTCAGAAGGAAATTCCTGTTTATTTGAGTAAAAAAGATGGTAAATTTGGCTGTGGGCACGGTTATATTCCAGCCCTAAGGGAAGGGAATCAAACTTGGGGTTGTTTAGGAGCGGAACAGGATGAATCGTATACCGGGCGGTTTCTGTGTTGTAGGACAAGGTATAGGGAAAGAAATGAATCACATAAGCACTTGGAACTTTGAATCCCGGATAAGGAAAGTAGAGTTCGGTTCCACTCTGAAAGCGCGCAGCCTCCCAATCGGTGGAAAAAACTTCCAATGGCTTTACACAGGGCGGAATGCTCGCTTTAGGATAAAAATAATAGGTGGATGTCCAGCCGCCGGAACGAATCAAGATATAGTCGTCTTGATTGAGGATACAGATCTCATCCTCCAAAAACTGATTGTATCGAATCGGGTCTTGGAAGGGAAGTGTTTGCAATGCCTGATAACATTCTATCAGGCAGGAGAAGTCAGATGTTTCCCTTTTTATAGCTGGAGAGGGAATATCAAACATCATTTCCCAACAAAAATCAAGGCTGCTGGAATGAGAATTATATGTATACGTTTTGGATGCAAGATCGTAGATGATTTCATTGTTGATGGCAGTTTCAGAAGGATTTGTAGAAATATGATAGGAGGGCAGAATCAATTGATTGTCATGCATTTCAATATCTTCCCAGATGATGCGTTTTCCCTGCGTGTCAATTTCTACAATCGAGTTGCTCTTCCGTTGATACAGCAGATAGTGCATCTGATAGTCGGAATTCCTCAGACCGATAAGATACCCATCGCCGACTTTCATCATGTCAATTTCCTCTCCGCCCCAGTATTCTGGTGTACGGTAGGGTTCCCCTAAAGGACCGGACAGAACGTTATAAACCTCCTGCAGCATGACAAATTTGTCCTCAATCACTTCTGTTTCCTCTGAAGTTTCTGTTCCCTGTGGCAATGCGGTATCCGCGGCATTGGAAACTAGAGAAGAATCTGCTTCATTTGAAATATCGATGCTGATGGAGGAATCTGTATTTTCGGACTTTTCCCCACAGCCGGCAGGCAAGAAGATCAAGCTCAAAGTTAGAATCAGACAGAGAGAGTTTCTGAAAAAATGGTGACGGTTTAACATACCAATTCCTCCTTTTCGGTTTATTTTATCTCTGAAGATTCTGTGGTAATAACAGAATGTTATCTGCCAACTAAAATATATTCTATATGAGTAACCAGAAAGATAAACCTCGGTATATTTTTAAGTAGATAATCTCTTGTTTATTAATTTCATTGTAGCATAGATTACCAGCTCTATCATGATAATTGAAGCAATCATTCTAAATAATCAGGAGGAGAAAAAATACAAAATGAATCAAAAAAGTAATTCGTACGATTGCTTTGTAGCAGTATATGGCTATTATGTTTGTTCCTAAATAGTTTATCTTTGTTTTATAGAGGGATGTGCCATAAAACAATGGCACATCCCTCTATTTTGTATCTGTCTGAAACGGAGATGGTGTCAAAAAGTCCGGGAGAGACGCGATTTTCCATATTCCATTTTCTTTTGTCATCTGTACGTCACCGGTTACGATATGATCGTACTCCTGAAACTCCACCGATAAAACTGCATTGTTTTCTGATTTGGATAAAACAGATGCACTGACAGGGTCTGCGCCCCATCCACTGCCCAGCAGGGAAGTGTTGCGGTAAAGTTTGCCGTCACGTTCCATAAAGTCGCCCTTCTCCAGATATGGATACAAGGTGTTTTCTGCAAATTCCTGTGTCACAACCTGTTCGACAGCCCGTTTCATTTCGTCAATGCTGTCAAATCGAGACACTTCAAAAAAGGTGGTGTATTCCGGGGTATCCGGCAGTGGCTCATAACCGACTTCCAAAGTGCCAAGTGCATCGTCACCGGCTCCAAGAAACCAGGGAATGGGATAAATGTAATAATCGTATAGGGAGAACAGGCGGGAAATCAGCTGTTCATCGGAGGGAACGGAAGAGTCATCCTGTTGATTCCAATTTACAACAACATCTGAACCTGTAACATAAGGAGTATTGGCAAGCTTCCAGGTGTGTTCTTCCAATTGAAGAAAAATAGGAAAGCTGAATTTTTCTTCATACAGGTTTTCAAATGTGACAGACAGTTCAGCCACAGTGGAAGTTTTCGAAACAACAGAGGCCGACTGAGCAGTAAACATCCATTCTCCGCAAAAAGCGGCTGTACTGAGGTAAAGGTTGCCTTCCTGTTCCAGAAAGTAGTCCTTTTCGTGAGGGTAGAGGTATTTTTCGGCGTAGGCTTTAGTAATAAACTGTTCGGTCATCTGTTTCATTTCCTGAATGCTGTCAAACCGAAATACACGACAGTATGTACCATTTTCATTTTGAATGATGTTGTCCGGAGCGGAAAAAACGGAAAGGGAGGAGTAACCGCCCCCTGTCCACCAGGCTACCGGCAGAACATAGGGGTCAAGCAAATAGAGAGCCCGTTCACACAGCTCTTCATCGGTAATCGGAGGGGAAGCTGTTTCTTGATTGGCACTTTCCTGGTTTGCAGATGAATTTACCTGATGGATTTTGTGCGAAACAAATTGATAATGAGATTCATCTTCTTTCTGTATGGTTAAAGTTCCGCTTTGCTTAAACTGCTCAAAATAATACAGATTATAGGTGATTTGTATTTCTCCATTGAGCTCTTTGGCCTGTTCCATCTGATAGTCGAGCACGTTACCCAGACCTTCGATCTCATAGGTTTTGTTGTCTTCATTATAATAGGTTTCTGAGCGCATCCGCTCAGGTTCCACATCAAAGAAGAGTCGCAGAACATCTTCTACGATATTCCGGTCAATTTCACTTTCTCCTTCTTGCTCTGAAACATAGCCGTAGACGACCAGTGCTTCATAGTACTGGAAGAAGCAGTCCGGGGAGAGTTCTTTCGGAGAGTCCCATTCTTCCAGAAGCAGCTTCGCATCCAGTGCCATCGAGAGAATGTCTTCTGTGGAGGCTTTTTTGTTCAGCCAGCGTTCCGGTTGACTGTTTGTGCTGCATCCGCCAGATAGGACGACAAAGATAGCCGTTAAGATAATACAGAGCAGTTTTTTCATAGTGCATCCTCCTTTTGGTTTTATAAATTTGTGGTGGAATGACTGTCATAACAAAAATTTTTAGACTGATTTATTGATTTTTAAAGATAATAAAGAATCCAAAACAGGTTAATTTTTTTGGAAAAAAATCTCTTTATATAATATCAAGTTTATTTAGCGTACGGAAATGAACTTGTAAATTTAAAAATAAAGGAGTTTTTTATAAATATACCTCTATCCTCAGTGAAATACTTTATTCTAATACCAGTATATTCCTGAAACTGACAAACGTCAATACAAGGAACATATAACTTATCAAACTGCAAATTAAAACTAAGTCTTAAAAATGTCAAAATAAGATTTTTGAAGAATTAAGATGCTTTATATATAGCATAAGAAAATATATCTAAAGTAAAATCCCCCTGTTTTTACAGGGGGATTTTTTATGCTGCATTCTGATTTGTCTGTGCCGCTACAGTGAGCAGGGTGTTGTCCATATTTTCAGCAAAGATGCCGTATCCGCGGGTCGGATCGTTGACAAAAACATGAGTCACCGCCCCAACCAACATGCCGTCCTGAATGATGGGGCTGCCGCTCATACCTTGAACGATGCCGCCAGATAATTCCAGAAGCTCTGGGTCGGTGATTCGCAGCACCATGTTTTTAGTAGGTTCATCCTGAGAAAGCGATACCTTTTCGATATATGCGTCAAATAGACGCGGCTTTTCTCCTTCCACAGTGGTCATGATTTGGACAGGACCTTCCTTCACTTCCTGACTTTGTGCCATTGGGATTGTCTGAGAATAAGGAGGTAGGGAAGAAAGTTTGCCGTAAACACCGTTGTAGCTGTTCTGATACAGCTGACCGACCGGACTGTCTGCGACAAAAGCTCCCTGAAGCTGTCCCGGAGATCCGGCGCTGCCTGCCTGTACCCCGATAATGGAGGCTTCCACAATTTCACCCTGGGAAAGGGGCATGATTTGTCCGGTATCGACATCACAGATTGCATGTCCAAGTCCGGCAAAACAGCCGTTGTTGGGGTCAAAAAAGGTCATGGTTCCAATTCCTGCGGAACTGTCCCGCACCCACAGCCCCAGATGATAGTCGTTGTCCATCGAGGACTTTACGGGAGACACGGTCAGGTTTTGCAGATCGTTTCCGCGACGGACGGTTATGGAAATAGGGGTGGCACCGCACGTGCTGACCAGTTTGGTCAGCTGTTTTTTGGAAGAAATTTTCTCCCCGTTAACAGAAAGGATGACATCTCCTTCCTGTATACCAGCTTCTTTGGCGGGATTGACCGACTGGCTCTGCATATCGGTTACATTGCCGGTTCCCACTACCATAACACCGTCTGTTACCATCTTGATGCCAAACGGTGTACCACACAGAGAAACGACGCGACGATCAACCACCTGGACATTGACATCCTTAATGTTGATTAATCCAAACAGCTTTAAATCCATCTGAAAGGTGTTCCCTGTAGAGGAATAGACAGAAAGAGGATACGAGCTGCTGCTGACAGCCTGTATCATCTTGTTGTCCCCGATGGAAAAGGTTTCTCCTTTGGCAAGGTAGTAGCGGTCGGGAAGCTGGGAGGAAAGATAAAGCGCAAAACAAAGGCTGCCCATAACAAGAACAGAAAACAGCGCACTGAATATGCGCCAGGATTCATAGAAAAATCTCCTGTGGGAGATCCTTCCGGAAAAGACAAAAATTGGTTTCACCTTGAAATTCCTCACACTTCATAAAGTTTTTTTATTTGGAAATCCTATTTCATATAAAATCGGTCATTGTCCTTGATGTCCTTTTTAATGTTTGCAGAAATAAAAAAAATATTTGCGCCAATTTCAGAGGAGAAAAGAAGATTCTGTGGGTTTTGGAAGAGATTTTTGATATTTTAAATAAATCCTTAATTATTTTGATGCAGGCGTATGCTTCTTGTACTTTACGGAAAAATGTTCTATAATGAGAATAAAAATGAGGATGAATGGAGGAACCCTGCCATGCCAGAGGATTTTGAATATAAGGTGCGCAGAAAGATTGAAGAGCTTTCTCGTTCCAAAGAAATGGAAAATATCAAAAGAGACTTTAAGAATATGGCAGACGATGTCAAGAGAGAGTTTTCTTCCTATTGTTCAGAAGGCCGTTTTAACAATGAAAAGAACGGTCGCTCCGGAACATGGGGGTCTGACCCGTATCAAAAGAAGGAAAGTGCAGACCGTTACCATGCGGAGAAAAAACATGTGTCTAAAAGCGACTATGCACAAAATAACAGCAGCAATCATTATGGGTCAAATCAGAGCAAAAATACAGTCAAGATACAGCCATACAAAACATTCAGTGTATCCGGTGTATTGTTCACCGTTTTTGGTGGAATTGGTCTGGGAATTTTTACCCTGTTTTTGTTGGTAACAGCATGGCTTACTTCCATTATGCAGATGTTTGGCACTTCATTTTTTGTGGTAGCAGGGATTTTGCTTGTTCTGATTGCCGTTTCGGGCGGGATGCTCGCCAAGGGAATCTCGCTTCTTAACAGGAGTGCCCGCCTTAAAAAATATCTGAAAATTATTGGAAAGGGACAGTTCTGCCCGATTGATATGCTGGTTCAGGAAAGCGGCAGAGATAAGGCATTTATCTTAAAGGATCTGCAGAAAATGATCCAGAAAAAGGCATTGCCGCAGGCACATCTGGACGATGAAAAAACCTGCCTGATGCTCACCGACGAAATTTACCAGCAATACCGTTATGTCCAGCAGCAGGCAAAACAGCGCCAGCAGGAGGAAGAACGACAGAGAAAAGAGCGTGAAGAAGCGCAGAAGGCAGCGATGAAAGCCCAGCAGGAACGGGAAGCCCAGGTAATGGCAAAAAGTCCGGAGCTTGCAGCAGCAATTCGACAGGGCAGAGAGATGATCGAACAGATCCGTCAGGCAAATGACCGCATCGAGGGCGAAGAAATTTCAAACAAAATGTTCCGCCTTGAGCAGATTGTGGACAAGATTTTTAGTCAGGTTGAGGATCATCCGGAAAAACTGCCAGATATCCGCCGGCTGATGAATTATTATCTGCCGACGACCTTGAAATTATTAAATTCCTATGAGGAATTTGATAATCAACCAATTCAGGGAGAAAATATCAAAACTGCTAAAGAACAGATTGAAAAAACGCTTGATACCATCAATCTTGCGTTTGAAAATCTGCTGGATCAGCTTTTTACCGATGAAGTTCTGGATGTAAGTTCCGATATTTCCGTACTGGAAACCATGCTCAAACAGGAAGGTTTGATGGGATCGGAGTTTGATCAGAACGTCACCAGAAACTAAAAGAGTTTTGTTTTAGGAGGAAGCTTTTATGAGCAATACATATGATCCAAACAATTCTGTACAGCCAACATTGACCTTTGATCCGTTCCCGGAAGCACCTGCTCCGGAATTGGTCCAGGCGCAACAGACACAGGCTCCAGTAAAAGAAGAACCAAAGCCTGTTTTTGATGAAAGCATGCTCACTGAGCAGGAACGCAAAATGGTAAACGATTTTGCAGCGCAGATTGACCTTACTAATTCCAGCATGATTTTGCAGTACGGAGCTGGTGCACAGAAGAAAATGGCGGACTTCTCTGAAAGTGCGCTGGAAAATGTGCGTACCAAGGATCTTGGTGAAATCGGCCAGATGCTCAGTGGAGTTGTCACCGAGCTGAAGAACTTTGACGAGGAAGAGGAAAAGGGCTTCTTTGGTTTCTTTAAGAAAAACACCAACAAGCTTAACTCCATGAAGGCAAAATACGCAAAGGCAGAGGCAAACATCAACCAGATCGTCAACGGTCTGGAAAATCACATGGTAACCCTGCTTAAAGACGTGGCAATGCTGGACAAGATGTATGAGTTAAACAAAACCTATTTTAAGGAAATCTCGATGTACATTCTGGCAGGTCAGAAAAAACTGGCAGAAGTGCGCCAAACACAGCTTGCTCAGTTGATTGAAAAGGCAAAACAGACCAATCTTCCAGAGGACGCGCAGGCAGCAAATGATCTGGCAGCTCTGTGCGACCGCTTTGAGAAGAAGCTGCATGATCTGGAACTGACCCGCATGATCTCCATTCAGATGGCGCCGCAGCTTCGACTGGTGCAGAATAACGATACCCTGATGAGTGAAAAGATTCAGTCCACCATCGTCAACACCATTCCACTCTGGAAAAGTCAGATGGTGCTTGCTCTGGGCGTGACCCATTCCCAGCAGGCAGCACAAGCACAGCGTGAAGTGACCGATATGACAAACGAGCTGCTGCGCAAAAATGCACAGACTTTGAAGATGGCGACTATCGAAACAGCCAAAGAATCCGAGCGTGGTATCGTGGATATCGAGACACTCAAGGCAACCAACGAATCGCTGATTTCTACTCTGGACGAAGTTATGAAAATCCAGGAAGAAGGCAGACAGAAGCGCAGAGATGCGGAAGTGGAGCTGGGACGAATCGAAGAAGAGCTCAAACAGAAACTGCTCCAAATCAGAGGATAAATAGAAAAGAGGCAGCCGCAGAAGGCTGCCTCTTATTATGATAAATAGATTAAACGAAAACCCGGCATACTCTTGCAGTATGCCGGGCTGTTTTTGTTTATCGGGAAATTGGCTGTGTTTTCTTTTCCAGCCATTTTCTTGCACGTTCGCTGACCAGAGGGGAAACCTTTTCATAAACATGTTTGTGGTAATCGTTGAGCCACTGGATTTCCTCGTCATTCATCAGGGCAAGATCCAGACAGTCGGTATCGATTGGAACAACTGTAAAGGTTTCAAAACGATAGAACTGACCGTACTCTGTCTCGATATCTTTGCGGACAACAACCGAGTTTTCGGTACGAACACCATGGCTGCCTTCGGTGTAAACACCCGGCTCGATGGTGATGAACATGCCTTCTTCCAATGCAATGGTGCGGTCACGGAAGTTCGGAGGTGCCTCGTGAACGTTCAGGAAGTAGCCGACACCATGTCCGGTACCGCAGCGATAGTTGAGACCATCTCTCCAAACCTGACCGCGGCAGATAGCATCCAGATCAGAACCGGTGGAACCAGCAAGGAATCTCTGGCGGGAAAGTGCGATAACACCTTTAAGAGAGGTTGTGAAGTCGCGGCGTTCCTGAGCAGAGATTTCGCCAAGAGCAAAAGTTCTGGTGGTATCGGTGGTACCTTCATAGTACTGACCGCCGCTGTCGTTGAGGAACAGGTGTGCACGTTCCAGTTTCTTGCAGTTGTCAGGAGTTGGTGCATAGTGCATCATAGCAGCATTGTCGCGGTATGCCATGATAGCGGTAAAGCTTTCGCTGACATAGTTGCCCTGTGCAGCACGGAAGGAAGCAATCTTTTCCGAGCAATCCCACTCGGTCAGAGTTTCTCCGTTTTCCAGAGCCTCAAACAGCCATCCAAAGAATTCTGCTTCTGCACAGCCATCCTTGAGGTAAGCTGTATAGGTATTTGCAATCTCAGTTTCGTTTTTGATTGCTTTCATCATTGGGATTGGGCTGGTTCCCGGAACAAGCATCAGGTTGTGATTTTTCTCCATTGCGTTATAAAGCATGTAGTTAACTTCTTTTTCATCGCAGAGAACAGTTGCCTGAGTGTCCAGATTTTCCAGATAGGAATAGATTTCCTCATACTCTTTTACGCAGATGCCATTTTTGGAGAGAGTTTCTTTTGCTTCCTCCGACAGGCAGGAAAGGCTGAGGAACAAAACAGCAGAATCTTTGGAGATAAATCCATAAGAAGTTGCAAGTGGGCTGGTTGGAACATCCAGTGCACGAACATTGAACAGCCAGTTGGTGTTGTCCAGACGGGAAACAACCAGAGCATCACAGCCACTTTCTGCCAGAGCTTCTCTTACTTCGGTAATTTTCTGTGCAGCAGTTTTGCCGCTATATTTTTCGTCCAGATAATATACCGGAGTGAACTCTTCTTTCGGACGATCTTCCCAGACATCGTTGCCGTAGTCTTTGGTGATGTCGATAGAAATATCCTTGTCAGTAAACAGATCTTTCATCTGGTTGATTTGATCGACGTTAAACAGTTTGCCGTTTAATGCAACAACGCTGTTTTCCGGCAGAGTATCATGCAGATACTGTGTATAGCTTGGGCAGTCTGGCTCGGAAGCACGGAACAGTACGACTTCGGTTCCAGCAAGCTGATTTTGTGCCTGAACATAGAATCTTCCGTCTGTCCACAGACCGCTGATTTCGGTTGTAATTACCCAAGTTCCAGCCTCACCGGTGAATCCGGAGATATAGGTGCCGGTTCTCCAGTGGTCAGAAAAGTATTCGCTCATATGTGGGTCACCGCTTGGGATGATCAGAGCCTGAACCTGATCGCGCTTCATCAGTTCCCTGATTTTGGCGATCTTCTCGTTGGTAGTCATGGTAAATCCCTCCTGAGATAATTTCATCCTGTATGTAAATGGATGGTTTTACAGTTCAATCAATTCGTGGGTGGTGGAAATCATATTTTCATATCCGTCTTTGGTAATCAGGATCTGATCTTCAATGCGGACGCCACCCCAGTTTGGAATATAAATACCAGGTTCAATGGTTCGAACCGAATTTTCTTCCAGAAGCTCGGTGCTGTTTGGTCCCATAAATGGAATTTCGTGAACAAACATACCGATGCCATGTCCAATTCCGCTGTAAATGTATTGATAGTATTCGGTGTCTTTTACTGCCTGAATGGAAGCTTCATATACTTCTTTGAGCGGAACGCCGGCTTTCATTTTTTCCAGAGAATCTTCCAGCATTCTCTTCTCCAGCTCATATACTTCGCGCTGTTTGTCGGTTGCGCGTCCAACCACAACGGTACGGGTCATATCGGAAAGGTATCCGTTAAACTGACAGCCAAAATCCATCAGAACAAAGTCGCCGTATTCGATTGCTTTGCCAGATGGAATGCCGTGCAGCAGGGAAGTTCTTGCACCGGAAATCAGGATGTTGCCGTATGGCTGGGTATCAGCACCTTCCATAACCATATAAGCGGAAAGTTTTGCAGCCAGTTCTTTTTCGGTAACACCGACGCGGATGTCGCCCAAGATGTGCTCAAATGCACGGCAGGAGATCTCGCAGGCAGCGCGCAGATACTCGATTTCCTGCGGGGTTTTGATGGAACGGAAGGTTTCCACAACATTGGTGGTTGGAACCAGTGTTGCTTTTATGTTCTTTTCCAGCTGGGAATAGAACAGATAGTTTAAGGTATCTGCTTCAAAAGCAAGGGAGTTGATGTGTTCTTTTTTCGCGATTTCAGCAACACATTCTCCGATGGAGCCGTAGTTTTTCCACAGCACAATTTCATAATCTGGACATTCAATGGAAATCTGCTCGGTATAGCGAGGGTCTGTCAGGAAATAGAAATGATCTTTGGTGATGACGAGATAGGAATCATCTCCGGTGTATCCACTGATGTAGCGGATGTTCTGTTTTTTTGCCAGAAAGAAAGCATCCATATCATGCTGTTTCATATATTCCAGCAAAGCGTTTACTGATTTCATAATAGCTCCATCCCTTCTGCAATTTTTTCATAAATACATAAAATATTTTAAAAACACGTGAAATATTGTTTCCTGAAATATTTTTAGGACCATTTTCATTATAATGTCATTCCTTATAAAATTCAATCCTAAAATAATTTTTTTTGATAATATTTGTTAACAGAAAAAACAGCCGGCATCTGTATAAGATGCCAGCTGTTTGGATGAACAGGATGAGGCTACATGATTTTGGTAATCAGGATGTTTGCGTTGGTTACTTTAGTTGTTTCGCCTGAAGTGTTGGACAGAGCGATTGTTCCGGTCGTTCCGCATGGAACGGTTACGATGGTAGATGCACTCATGGAACCAAGCTCGCCGGTATTGGCTACTGTTGTTGCAGACTCAGAACCTGGGATGACGGAACCGCCGGAGAGCAGTCCCATTGAGAGTGTGACGTTGCTGCCGCTGTCCGGTTCAACGTTGGCATTATACTGAATTAAGTAAACGCCAGGACAGGTTAAAGTAAAGTTTGCAGTACCTGCTGTATGTTGGATGCAGTTACCGCTTGCCAGTCTGTCAGTGGAGAACAGAACAGGAGACTGGGTAGTTACAGACTGTTCTGCTTCGTTGACAGAGTTTAAATAGCTTGGAGCGCAGGAAGAACAATTGTTGGTGTTCTGTGTGCAGCCCTGAGAACAATTTGGCAGACAGTTTGGAAGGCAGGGGAAAGAAGGAAGAGTAGTTGGACGGTTGCAACCGCACAGGCAGCCGGAAGGAATGAAGGAAGAACAGATGGTCGAGCACGCAGGCATAGTGTCAAGATCATAGGAAAGCTGATCGTAACGTGCGAGCGTGCATCTTGCAAAATCATTCATCGTACCGTTTGCACAGATGAATGCCGGCTGTGTGCCGGAAGCAGCGCTTCCACCACAGTTGCAGGAGCAGCATGGGTTGGACTGACATGGGTTGCAGCATGGGTTACAGCAGCATGGATTGCAGCATGAATCGTAGTATGACATGGATTCCACCTCGTTTTCATAGATTACTGGTAACCAGTGCCGAAAATACTTTACGGCATTACCACTCTATGCTGAAGGCGAAAAAAGTGTTTCTGGAAGGGGCACGAAAAGGAAAAGAGTTTGTTAGGTGTAATGAAGAAGTGCTGCGGTTTTGTGATGTGTTGAGCATATCATAAAAGTGTAGTACAATATGGAAAAGGGAAGAATAAGGGACGTATATCGTGAAAGAGTAAGAAAAAATAAGGAGGGGAAGATGATATGACACCACAGGTGCTCCATACTATGCTCGCCAGCGGCTGGCTCACAGTCGGCTCGGAGCGGCTGAATGTTTCTCCCAAAACAACCGAAGAGATCATTTCCTTGCTGCAGCAGGAAGAAGGTCTGACCGAATGTACCTTTGAGCAGCTGGATCTGGCGACCCAGTATAGCCTGTTAAGCCACAACCAGTACTGCCTTGCAATGGGGATGCCGCAGCGGAATCTTTGTGATTACCGCTTTTTCTGCCTGCCGCGCGGGGAAAAAACAGAATTTCTGTATACTGCATTTGAGCGGACGGGCTTTGCCTATTACCAGCCGGTCACACTGTATGTCTACTGGGATACGGCGGCGCAGGAAGCGCGGCAGCTCAGCAGCAATTCCCCCTTCCTGACACAGCGGCTGGCCATCCTGCGGGGAATCAGCAGGGAGCAGGCGATTTCTGTGGGAAAGGAGGATTTTCTTCTGGATCTGAAGTTTTACTGCGAGCATTGGCAAGGGGAATTAGAAGATAGAAAAAGGGATGCCTGCAAAAAGGACACCCAAAAGCAGAAAAAAATCCATGTGTCGGATATCAAGCCCTTTGTGCCGCCCCAAAATCCCAGAAGGGTACACACGATAAAACTGGGTGTGGTGCGTGTCGATGAAACAAAATTTCTGCGCTATACCTTGGAAAACGAAGGGTGAGCAAAGTAAAAATCCGCGCTGATTGCAGCACGGATTTTCAGGAGAGTATTATGAAGAAAATATTGAAGATATCAAAATAAATCTATACGGAGATAAAAACCCCGGCAGCTAGTGATACATCACTAGTACTGCATCAAATCCCGTTTTGTGGGAGAGAATAGTTAGTCTGCCCCGCCCACTATGCCGGTGTTCCGTCCACATAATGGGCTAACAGTTGTTCTATTTTTTAAAAAAAGAACCGACGAAGAAAAATATATCCATATAAAAAATATTAGAAGGAAGAATAATTTATTCCATCAACACCTCTTTTCTTTTGTTTGACCTAAGTATACTGGCAAAATATGTATTGTGTATAACCTGTATTTAAACAATAGTGGTCACTTTTGTAAAGAAAGATTGAAGAAGAAATGATCATAATTTGTACGAAAAGTGGTTTAAAAGCTTCCCGAAACATAATACTTTTTCATCTGGAGTAAATCCGAGTTTTTCCAAAACACGGATAGAAGCGGTGTTTTCAGGATAGGCAAGTGCATAAACAAAATCCCAGTGATAGCTCTTTTGAGCATAGTCTAGACAGATACAAGCAGCTTCCGAAGCGATTTTCTTCCCCCATGAGGAAGGGTCAAAAGCATAGAGAAGTTCGACATACTCTCCGTCTTCCAAAGGAAGGAAACCACAATGCCCGATCAGCTTCCCGCTTTCCTTTAAAACAACTGCCCATACACCAAACCCATTTTTATCAAGACAATTCTGAAAATGAATCAGTACCTGACGGACATCTTCCGGGGTTTTCTCCTTTCCGGTACCTAAAAAGCAGGTGACCTGAGGGTTTGTCATAATGGCTGTGTAGTCTTCCAAATCTTCTTTAGAAAATTGACGGAGAATCAATCGCTCGGTATATAATGTGTCCAGTTTCATAGAAAACCTCCTTGTAATAAAAAAGACGATACCTTGTGAAAGGTATCGTCCAGAATTCTTAGAGAAATTAGCTGATGCGGATCTGAGCAGCTTTTTCCGGTTTGAAGTCGTTTTCCAGGTCGTAGATGTTGTGGGTGGTGGAGTCACGCAGAACACGGCCGTTGAGGGAATAGGTACGGATGAAACGTTTGTTGTCAACGGTGGTCCAGTACTCGGTATCCCAGGTCAGGTAGCCGTCGCCATCAGTTTCTGGTGCAGGAAGAACGAAATCTACCTGACGGCCAGCTCTCATTAATTCGATCAGTTTCTGGTAATCTACTTCCAGCTCAACTTTGTTTACGATATCTGTTGCTTTCATGTTGACACAGTCCTTTCCAGGAAGAAAGCGGAAGGACCCGCCGCGAAACAATCCGCTGTGGGAAAAATCCGCTACTCCAATACAAAATATAACTCAAAGTTATTATACTCTTTTTTGCGACAATGCACAATCCCTAATTTGCAGAAAAAGGACAAAAAGATTAGAAGCCACGCAGAGTAGCCTGGATGTCGACACCCATACGGGTAAATACCGCGGTGATCTTCTGGCGTGCAGCGCGGACATCCTGTTTTTTGTTGAGGATTTCACGATCGTTTAAGTCACGGTTTTTCTCGCTGCGCTTGTCAGCAGGTGCATCCAGATCGTCGCGCAGGAAGTTTAAGCCGATATAGATAACTTTCAGTTCGTTAAGACTCAAAGACTGGCGGTTGTGTTCGAGCTGTTTGCGTACCGAAGCGATGAAGCCAAGGTTCTGCAAAGCATTCTCTTCACTTACTTCCTTAAAGTTTTTGCGCTCCAGAAAACCGTTGATGTCTGCTTCCAGAAGGTTCAGACCCTCTTCGATACAGTCCAGATCAGACTGATACAGAGCGTTGGAGGTGACATCCTTTTTTATATTACATTTCAATGAAATTACATCCTTTCTTTAAGTGATATCCACAGATATTTTATCACACTTCTGCGATAAACACAATCTTTGGCAAAATTTTTATGAAAAGCGTCTGATAAGTGGATTGATTATTGCGGCAAAACGTATTATAATAAGCTATATTGTGGACGAGAAGTCCCTAGAATCCAGTTTGTGTCTTTCATATTTTTATGAGGATAAATTATAAATGGAGGTAAAAACGATGCAAAGAGTAGAACTGAGAAAGCTCGCAGCCAGTAAAGAAGAATATGCAGATAAGCAGCTGACTGTGGCTGGATGGGTCAGAACCATCCGAACATCCAAAAACCTGGGCTTTATCGAATTGAATGACGGTACCTGCTTCCAGAATCTGCAGGTAGTATTTGAAAATAGCAAGGTGGAAAATTTTAATGAAATCAGCAAGCTCAACGTTGGTGCTTCCATTGTTGTAAAAGGTCAGCTGATTCTGACACCGGAAGCAAAACAGCCATATGAAGTCCATGCTGACGAAATCGCAATCGAAGGACTTTCCACCCCAGATTATCCACTTCAGAAAAAACGTCATTCGGTTGAATTTTTGCGCACCATCGCTCATTTAAGACCAAGAACCAACACCTTCAGCGCAGTATTCCGTGTTCGTTCGGTAGCAGCATTTGCAATCCACAAATTCTTCAATGAGCGCGGCTTTGTTTACGCACATACTCCACTGATTACAGGCAGTGACTGTGAGGGTGCAGGCGAAATGTTCCATGTTACCACTTTGGATATGGAAAATCCACCACGCACCGAGGACGGCAAGGTTGATTACAGCCAGGACTTCTTTGGCAAACCAACCAGCCTGACCGTTTCCGGACAGCTGGAAGCAGAGTGTATGGCAATGGCATTCTCCAATGTTTACACCTTCGGTCCAACCTTCCGTGCAGAAAAATCCTATACCACCCGTCATGCGGCGGAATTCTGGATGATGGAGCCGGAGATCGCATTTGCAGACCTCAGCGATATGATGGATCTGGTAGAGGACATGATGAAATATGTTCTGTCCTATGTAATGGAACAGTGTCCGCAGGAAATGGCGTTTTTCAACCAGTTCTATGATAAGGAACTGCTCGAGCGCTTAACCCACATTGTAAACTCCGACTTTGTCCGCCTGCCATACACCGAGGCAGTTAAACTGCTCGAGGAGCACAAGGACGAGTTTGAATACCCAGTATACTGGGGCTGCGACCTCCAGACCGAGCACGAGAGATACCTCACCGAGAAGCTCTTTAAGAAACCTGTTTTCGTTACCGATTATCCAAAGGAAATCAAAGCATTCTATATGCGCTTAAACGACGACAACAAGACCGTTGCAGCAGCGGACCTTCTGGTTCCGGGTATCGGCGAGATCGTTGGCGGCAGCCAGCGTGAGGAACGCTACGATGTTCTGCTGAACCGTATCCGTGAGCTGGGTCTTAACGAGGAGGACTACTCCTGGTATCTGGATCTGCGCAAATACGGCGGCACAAAACACGCAGGCTACGGTCTGGGCTTCGATCGTCTGATCATGTACATCACCGGTGTGGGCAACATCCGCGATGTCCTCCCATTCCCAAGAACAACCGGTTCCGCAGAGTTCTAAACAAAAATACAAAAGCAAAAAAATGCAAGCCACTTTTCCGCAAGGATTGGTGGCTTGTCTTGTATGATCGCTTATTTGGGAGGAAATCCTAGTGAAGACAGCATTCTTTTTGAAAGGGAAAAAATCCAGACTGGGTACGCAAGAGTGCAGGAAAGTTCTGGAAAAGCTCATTGGGAAAAAGATAGATTCTCTTGCAGAGGGACTAAAAATTCTTTCGGTCAAAAAGATTTTGATGGAGCCGCTCTGTTTTGGTGAACTTGCGGCACTTCAGCGTGCGGCAGAGCTTGGGGTAGAGGTATGTGTGTCAGCAGGAGAAGCAGACGATGCCGGGATGCTTGAGGAGCTTGAAAAGATCAGGCAGTCTGGGATTGAGGTGGAATTTACCCAAAAGACAGAGCCTGTTAAGGTTCTTTTAGCAGAAGAAGAGGTCGGTGAAACCTTTTCGGCTCTTGTTGTCATCGGAGAAGAACCGCAGATAGAACAGGTTGCGCTTCTTAGCTGCAACATTGATGATTCGACCGGTGAGGAGCTCGGCTGGGTGATGGAAAAGCTGCTGGAAGAGGGCGCGAAGGACGTGTTCTTTATCCCGATACAGATGAAGAAAAATCGCCCTGCGGTGATGCTCAACGTCCTGTGCGGCAAGGGCGAGGAACAGAAGTTTGCAAAGATTCTGATGCAGGACACCTCGACCATCGGTGTGCGCTGGAACTATTTTGACCGCGCGGTAATGCAGCGTGAGGCGGTGACGGTAAAATCTCCATGGGGAGAGCTGAAAGGGAAACGATGCAGCTTTGAAGGAATCAGCAAGACGACCATCGAATATGAATCCGCAAAAAAGGCAGCCAGAGAGTATGGCTGCCCGGTCGGAAGAATTTTGCGTTATTTTGTTGATTGGTCAGAGGATTCTGACCAGAAATCGTGAAGGATTTTAGATAACCCATCGCTGTCATAGACGATACGGGCATGATGCCAGTGTTCGGGGAAGAGTCGGAGATAAGCAGGGGTGGAAAACCGATCATCCAGCAGAAGCACTACACCGCGGTCGTTTTGTCCGCGGATGACCCGGCCGGCTGCCTGGAGCACCTTGTTCATGCCGGGGTAGCGGTAGGCAAAATCGTAGCCCTGATTGTTTTTCTGCTGGTAATAATCCCGCAATATTTCCTGTTCCGTTCCGACTTTGGGAAGTCCCGTTCCAATAATCGCGGTGCCAAGCAATTTTTCCCCCTTTAGATCCACCCCTTCGGAATAGATCCCACCCAGAACGGCAAATCCGAGCAGCGCAGGGGAAGAATCGGGATAATCAAATTGCTGCAAAAAATCAGCACGCTCTTGATCGTCCATCTGCGGTGACTGGCAGATTAAACGGATATCAGGATAGAGCTTTGAGAAGACCTCCGCTTCCTTTTCCAGATACTGATAGGAAGGAAAGTAAGCAAGATAGTTTCCTTTTTTGGCGCTGACCATCTGGTGAATCAGCCGCGCGATGGGGACAAGGCTTTCCTCCCTTGCTGCCCAGCGGGTGTTGATCTGCCCACAGACCAGCAGACAGAGGTTTTCCTGCGAGAATGGGGAAGGAAAAGAGTAGGAATTTGTCTTTTCTTGAGGATGATCGCAGCCCAGCACCGTTTTATAATAAGAGGGAGGGGACAGAGTCGCCGAAAACAGCGCGGTAGTCTGTCCGAGCTTCATGCGGCTGTCGATCATGGGGGCAGGGTCGAGACAAAGGAGTTTTACTGTGACCTGACTGCTTTTGGTGCTGACAAAAAAACAGAAATTGTGCTGTAATTCTTCGGTGTCAGCAAGCTCGGCAATTCGCAGGAAGAAGCGCAGGTCAAAATAAAATTGCAGGATTTCCTGGGGAATGTTTTCCTCCACTTGAAAGAGAGTGTATTTTCGATTCTGCCGCCGTTCCTCCAGAAACTGAGAACAGTAGGAAAGGGTGCTTTGTGCTGCTTTCCAAAACGGTTTGGGGATGGATGGAAAGGAAAGAGCGTGTTCGGAATTGTCTTCCTGAGCTAGAATCTGCTTTTTAAGGGAGAGCATCTCCCGATTGAGCGTGTTAAGACTTTTGGAAAGTGGTTTAAAAAGCGGCTCTGCCAGCTTTTTGCAGGTGAGTACATCGGATTTTTGCAGCATGGCAGAGTACATTCCGCGTGCGCGATCGAGCAGGTTGTGCGCCTCGTCAATTAGAAAAGCATATCTGTCCCGATGGTCGAAAAATCGCTTGAGATAGACGACCGGGTCAAACAGGTAGTTGTAGTCACAAATAATGGCGTCGCACCAGGAGGAGAGATCCAGCCCCAATTCAAAAGGACAGAGCGTTTTTTCTTTTGCCCAGTACTCGATAGTCTGGCGGGTGAAGGAGTCCTCTTTTTCCAGCATCTCAAACAGGACATCCTGAATCCGGTCAAAGTAATCTTTGGCATAGGGGCAGTCATCCGGATTGCACAGGCGCTCCGGCAGAAAGCAGATCTTGTCCTTTGCGGTAAGGGTTACCCGCTTGAGCCTCAGCCCCTTTTGCTGCATGAGGGAAAAACCTTCCTCCGCGACAGCGCGGGTGGAGGTTTTGGCGGTCAGATAAAACAGGTGGGAAACAAGTCCTTCCCCCATTGCCTTGACAGAAGGAAAAAGAGAGGAAATTGTTTTGCCGATTCCCGTAGGCGCCTGACATAAAACGCGGGAACCAGCAGCAGCGGCGCGATAAATGACAGCAGCCATCTGTCGCTGACCGGCGCGGTAGGACTCAAATGGGAAGGGGAGTTCCTTTGCACTTTTGTCGCGAAGCTGAGTCCATTCAAACCGCATAACAGCCCAGCGGCGGTAAGCCTGCAACAGCCCTGTATAAAAGGTTTGAAGCTCAAGTGCAGAAAAATTTTGCGTAAACGAAATCGTTTCTTCCGTTTCCACCTGACAATAGATCAGGCGGACGCGGACAGAAGAAAGCTTTTCTTTTTTGGAGAGGATAAAGGCATAGCATTTTGCCTGTGCCCAATGCAGTGGGCGGTATCCAGCTGAGGAGGGGTCGTCGCTTAAAGAGGACAGAGGAAGTTCAGTGGTTTTAATCTCCTCAATAATGGTTCCCTCTGAATCGGTGAGGATGGCGTCGGCACGTCCAAAAATGTGGTACAGGATGCCGTTTTCTACGCGGTCGTCGGACAGTGCCACCTCAGAGTGATAGCGGTCACCATATTCTGTTTTGGATTGGCGCTGCAACTTTCGGTGCAGACGGGAACCTTCGTTGGCACGCTGGTATAAGTCTCCGCCGCCGTAACGGTTATCAATGCTGCCGCTCGCCAGCACAAACTCCACCAACTCTCGAATCGGCAGAGAAACTTCTGCAAAATATTCCTGCATAAATAAGTCCCCCAAAACATGACAAGATAATACGATTACTATCTTATCACAATTTGAGAAAAAAGGAAAATGGGAAAAAGAAAGGATGACCTGGATGGAATGGATACAGAAGATTGATTTTGCAGTGCTCGACTGGATTCAGCAGCACATCAAAGGGGATTTTCTGGATTTTTTGATGCCCCTGATTACAGCGCTTGGCAATGGAGGAATCTTCTTTGGACTGCTGGCAGTTTTTTTGCTGTGCAGAAAAAAATATCGTCGTGCAGGAATCGCTTTGCTGGGCGGATTGACCTTTTGCCTGATTTTTGGAAACTTACTGCTGAAACCGTTAGTGGCTCGGATTCGACCTTATGACTTAATGGAAGGAATAGAGCTGCTGATAAAGCCATTGAAGGACTATTCTTTTCCATCCGGGCACACAATGGCTTCCTTTGCCTGCGCCAGTGTTTTTTGGCACTATCGCGATACTTTTAAAAAATGGTCGATCGTTGCTTTGGCTTTGGCTTTTTGTGTCGCATTTTCCAGATTGTACCTGTATGTTCACTTTCCAACGGATGTTCTCTGTGGAGGACTGTTAGGTTGGCTATTTGGCTGGATTGCTTGCCGGATTGCTGACAGAGTTCGGCTTAAAAAGACAGTATAATCTTTGTAAAATGAAGACAGGCTCCGTTTATAAAAAACGGAGCCTGTCTTTAAGAAGAAGGAATAAAAAAATGGGTTATCTATAAAAAGTTAGTGGGTATCGTTTGTGTGATTTGCAGCGTGGGAACAACAGGAGCATCCGCCGCCACAGCTTCCCGAGCATCCGGAACAGCCTCCTGCCTTACGTGTTTTTATAATATTTCGAATTGCCAAAACTGCCAGAATCAGCAGGATTGCAGCAATAATCCATGTGCCCATAGTCCAAACCTCCTGTGTTAATTTTCGATTAGCAGTTGCTAACTTGTTTGTTTGAGATAAGATTACCATATCAAATGAACTTTGTCAAGAGAAAAATCAAAGAAAAATGAACAAAAGAAGTATTGTTTGATAAAATAAAAATGTGCAGTTAAACTGTCAAAAACAAGAAGAAAAGAAAAAAGGATGTTTTTTTCTGTCAGCAGTCAAAATAAATTGACAATCAGAGAAGAGATTGATAAACTAAAAAGGAAAGAAAATCCTCAAAACAACGTGGAATAAAAAGAGGAAACTGCCAAAGAGAAGTATGGAGGAATGTTATAATGAGCACAAATGCATATGAGAGCCCGTTCTCTTCCCGTTATGCAAGTGAAGAAATGCAGTATGTATTTTCTCAGGACAACAAATTCAAGACCTGGAGAAAACTTTGGATTGCACTGGCAAAAGCAGAAAAGGCACTGGGAATCAATATCACAGATGAACAGATTGCAGAGCTTGAGGCAAACAAGGAAAACATCAACTATGAGGTTGCCCGTGAAAGAGAAAAACTGGTTCGTCACGATGTAATGAGCCATGTTTATGCTTATGGCTGCGAGTGTCCAAATGCAAAAGGTATCATCCATCTGGGTGCGACCAGCTGCTATGTTGGCGACAACACCGACATCATCATCATGCGCGAAGGTCTGGAGATCGTCCGCAGAAAGCTGCTCAATGTAATCGCAATGCTGGCTAAATTTGCAAATGAATACAAAGATATGCCATGTCTTGCTTACACCCACCTCCAGCCAGCACAGCTGACCACTGTGGGCAAACGTGCAACTTTGTGGATCAATGAGCTGCTGATGGACGAACAGGAAATCGAAGCAAGAATCAAATCTCTGAAACTGCTGGGTTCCAAAGGTACCACCGGCACACAGGCAAGCTTCATGGAGCTGTTTGGCGGCGATGAAGAAAAATGCAAAAAAGCAGAACAGATGATCGCAAACGAAATGGGCTTTGATGGATGTGTTCCAGTATCCGGTCAGACCTATTCCAGAAAGATCGACTACTATGTTCTTTCCAATCTGAGTGCAGTTGCACAGTCTGCAAGCAAATTCTCCAACGACATGCGTCTGCTGCAGAACTTTAAAGAAATGGAAGAACCATTCGAGAAAAATCAGATCGGTTCCTCCGCAATGCCATATAAACGCAACCCAATGAGAAGCGAACGTATCACCTCTCTGGCAAGATACGTTATGATCGATACCCTTAACCCGGCAATCACCGCAGGTACTCAGTGGTTTGAAAGAACTCTGGATGACTCTGCAAACAAGAGAATCTCGGTTGCAGAAGCATTTCTGGGTGTTGATTCCATCCTCAACATCATGCTCAACATCTGCGATGGACTGGTAGTTTATCCAAAGGTTATCCATCAGAGAGTGATGAGAGAGCTGCCATTCATGGCAACCGAAAACATCATGATGTCTGCAGTTAAGAAGGGCGGAGACCGTCAGGTACTGCATGAACAGCTGCGCGTTCATTCTCAGGCAGCAGCTCGTGTTGTAAAAGAAGAAGGCGGCGAAAACGACCTGATCGACCGTATCGTTGCTGACCCACTGTTTAACCTCAAGAAAGAGGAAATCGTTTCCATCCTTGATCCAGTAAACTTTACCGGACGCGCACCAAAACAGGTAACAGAATTCTTAAATGAATGTGTAAACCCTGTTCTGGAAGCAAACAAGGATATCCTTGGCGAGCATGCAGAATTAAACGTATAAGAATATGCTGATTTAAAAAGGACAGCCTGCGGGCTGTCCTTTTTTTGTCCTTGAGTTTGCTTAAAAAGTTCGATATACTGAAAGAAAATCGGGAAAGAGAGGAACTTTTATGCAGGAAAATAAAGTGACAAAACAGAAAATTGGAAAACTTACCGAAAGCTATCCCAACGTACTCAATCTGGCAGCAGATCCAAAACAGGTGCTGTACGGAACATACAACACCAACGAGTATAATCATTTCTCCGATCTTGGTGCATGGCATGGATATTATCTGCCAAAGCAGGAGGAAGATAGACTTTTAGGCGGTTTTGCAGGTCCGGTTATCATCGCGGAAGAATATCCGGTCAATCTTTCACGAGCGATCAGTCGTATCAAAATTATGGATGAAAGCGGAAAAGAATATCAGCTGAAAGATGCCCGGCAAAAAGGGGTGTCCTATCCGGGAAGACTGGTGCAGCACTACGATATGGATGAAATCGCATTGACGCTGGAACTGGTTTTTGCGACTAACCGAACAGCGCTCATCTGTGCGACTATTGAAAATAAAACGCAGCAGCAAAAGCAGATTCATTTTTGTTGGGAGGGAACGATCTATCAAAAATTTGGTACAAGTGATGAAGAACCAAATCGTTTTGAAATGGGAACCAGACTTTGTTCGACCCAAACTGGAGTGAAGGTGACTTTTGAAACCATTCGAAACCGGTGGAATTATCTGACCTCTCATGAAAACTGCTTTGTGATTGCGCACGACATACAGGTCGTAACAACGGTAAATGAGCAGGGAAATGCTTACCAGTCCCGAACAAAAAATGCAGTTTTCTTGCCGGCACAAGAGAGTTTTCAGACTTTTGAAACGCACAGCTTTACCTTTACTGCAGAAGAAGCGGAAATAGAGCAGAAAAAGGCAGCTTGGATTCTTCAAAATGGAGAGAATGTTTTTTTAGCTTCAGCAAATCGTTGGGAGGATTATCTACAAAAGACCTTTTCGGGTCATGAGGCAGAGATTAGTTATAAAAGAGCAGCAGTTAAAGCAATCGAGACCTTGATGACCAACTGGCAAAGCGCTGCCGGAGCAATCCGGCATGATGGCGTAGTGCCGTCCACATCCTATCAGTATTTTATCGGAATGTGGGCGTGGGATTCCTGGAAGCAGGCGGTGGGAGTCTGCGCATTTCATCCACAGCTTGCAAAGGATAATATCCGAGCATTATTTGACTACCAGATTGGACAGGAGGATGCGCTGCGTCCATACGACAAAGGAACCATCATTGACTGCGTGTTTTATAATCAGAATCAAGAGCGCGGCGGGGATGGCGGAAACTGGAATGAGCGAAATTCCAAGCCTCCTTTGGCAGCTTGGGCAGTGTGGAACGTTTATCGTCAGAGCGGAGATGTTAGCTTTGTGGAGGAGATGTACCCCAAATTGGTGGCTTATCATGAGTGGTGGTATCGGAATCGCGATGCGGACAAAAACGGAATCGCAGAATATGGCGCGATGGTAGATCAGGCAAACTGGAAAGTAAACGAAAACAACGACCAAGTGTTTGATCCGGATGCCGTGATAGAAGCCGCAGCATGGGAGAGCGGCATGGACAATGCACCCCGCTTTGATAAACAGGGAATGGGAGAAGATGACCCAGGGGTACAGGTCTTTGAAAACAAAGACAGCAGCGGGCAGGTGATCGGCTATTCCATCAATCAGGAGTCGGTGGATTTAAATGCTTACCTGTACGCAGAAAAGGGATTTTTAAAATCAATGGCAGAGCTGTTGGGTAAAACAGAGGATGTCTGCCGTTGGGAAAGAGAGGCGAAGTTTATCCGCGACTACATCAACACCTATATGTTTGATGAACAGACCGGTTATTATTATGACCTGCAAATCAGTATGGACGGCTCGGGTAAAAGATTGCTTGTAAACCGCGGAAAGGGTCCGGAAGGCTGGATTCCATTATGGGCAAAGCTGGCTCCCAAGGAAAAGGCAGATCGGGTTATCGCCAATATGCTTGATACGGAGAAGTTTAACACTTTTGTGCCGCTTGGCACGGTGTCCCGGGACAGCGAGAGCTTTGCACCGGACAAATACTGGAGAGGTCCGGTTTGGTTGGATCAGGCAATGTACGGAATAGAAGCGCTGCAAAATTACGGCTATCAGAAAGAAGCACGAGAGCTTGCGTACAAGATCTTTGAGCATGCGCAGGGACTTTTGGGCGATGAACCGATTCGGGAAAATTATCATCCTCTTAACGGAAAAGGATTGCATACAACCAACTTTAGCTGGTCGGCAGCCTCGCTTTATTCTCTGTACCGCAATGTGATGACCGGAGAGGAGACAACCTCCCAGACCGCACTGGATTTAGAATAAACAGCGCTGATAATAGGGCATAAATCGTGCATATTACAATCATTTTGTGGAAAAGAAAAGCAAAAGATGAAAAAGAATTATGAACAAAAGCACAAAAGAAGATAATAAAATTGACTTTTTAGGGAATTTGCAATATAATATGCGTTATGAATGCTATAAAATGGCAAAAATAATCTGAGAAGACCCAAAGAGTTTTTTCAGAGACAGGAATTGGAGGATTGCAGATGAAAAGAGTTGGCAAGCCAGTCTTTTTCGTGGTAGTTGCGATACTGGCACTCTTAACTTATGCAGCATTTTTTGGCGTTAGTTCCAAATACGGTGATATCGACCGCACCTATATCAAGGGCGCAGACGATATCCGTTGGGGTATCGATATCCGCGGCGGTGTCGATGTAACCTTCAGCCCACCGGAAGGAGTCGACGCAACCGATGAGGAGATGTCCGCAGCAGAATCGGTTATCAAAACCAGACTGCTCAACCAGAACATCACCGACAGTGAGGTTTACACCGATACAAACACTGACCGTATTATTGTTCGTTTCCCATGGAAATCCAACGAACAGGACTTTAATCCGGAAGCAGCAATTGAAGAGCTTGGCAAAACCGCTCAGCTTGCATTTTACAAGGATGTACCGATTGACCAGACAACAGGTCTGCTCAGTGCAAATGCAGGAGAACCTGTATTGACCGGTGCTGATGTAGAAAAAGCAGAGTTTGTAATGCAGCAGGACCCGACAACAGGTGTTTCGCAGCCGGTTGTTTCTCTGGTCCTCAAAGATGAAGCAAAAGAAAAATGGGCAGAAGCAACCAAAGAACAGGTTGGCAAACAGATCTCCATCTTCATGGATGACGAAGTTATTTCTGCTCCAACCGTAGATGAAGAGATTACAGATGGTCGCTGTGTTATCAGCGGTAACTTTACAGCGGAAAGCGCAGTAGAGCTTGCAAACCAGATTAACGGCGGTGCTCTGCCATTTGAACTGGTAACCCAGAGCTACAATGCAATTTCCCCAACCCTTGGTATGGGTGCAAAAGATGCCATGGTAAAAGCAGGTGCAGCAGCATTTATCATCATTGCGCTGTTTATGATTCTTTACTATCGTCTGCCAGGTTTTGTAGCAAGCATTGCTCTGATGGGCCAGCTTGCAGGAACCATCGCAGCAATCACCGGTTTCTTCGCAGTATTCCCATCCTTTACTCTGACCGTTCCAGGTATCGCAGGTATTATCCTGGGTCTTGGATTCGGTGTTGACGCAAACATCATCTCCGCAGAGCGTATCCGTGAAGAGATCCGTACCGGAAAAGGCATCGATGCTTCGATCCAGTCCGGTTTCCAGAATGCATTCTCGGCAATTTTCGATAGTAACATTACTGTAGTATTCATTGCAATTATTTTGATGGGTGTCTTTGGTCCAAGCGACAGCATCTTTGCAATTCCATTTAACTTCCTGTTCTCCTGGATGGGACTGGGAACTGCAACCGCAGGTTCGGTATACTCCTTCGGTTACACCCTGCTTGTCAGCATCATCCTTAACTTCCTGATGGGCGTTCTTTCTTCCAGATTGATGCTGCGCTCCCTTGCAGGATTCAAACCATTCCGCAAGGCATGGCTGTATGGAGGTGAAAAATAATGAAACTGGATATCATTGGAAAAAGAAAGATTTTCTTTGGAATTTCGATTGTAGCGCTGGTGCTGGTTCTGATCATCACAATCGTGGTTGGACCAAAACTGGACATTCAGTTTAAGGGCGGCTCGATTGCCACCTATACCTATACCGGTGACATTACTCCGGACGAATTTGGCAAGACTGTAGAAAGCTTTTTGGGACAGGACGTTACCGTTCAGAAACAGGAGAACAGCGTAACCGGACAGACCAGCATGGTAGTAAGCCTTACTTCCAACAAAAACCTGACCACCGAAACTCAGACCGGTCTGCTGGAAGAACTGCAGACTACCTATGCAGACAATGAAATTGAAGCTTCCGATATCAACAACGTTGACCCAGTTATGGGTATGGAATTCTTCAAAAAATGTATCGTAGCAGTTGTATTTGCTTCGGTTATCATGATTGTATATATCGGCTTCCGTTTCCGCAAGATCGGCGGTGCTTCTGCTGGTGTTGTTTCTGTTATCGCGCTGATTCACGATGTACTGATTGCTTACGGCGTCTTTGTACTTCTTGGATTTACCATCAACGATAACTTTATCGCGGTAGTCCTGACCATCCTCGGTTACTCGATTAACGATACCATCGTTATCTATGACCGTATCCGTGAAAACAAACGTTATTACGGCAACAAGATGGAACTGGGTGAACTGGTTAACATGAGCATTAACCAGTGCCTGAGAAGAACCGTAACAACCTCTTTGACCACAGTAATGGCACTGATCTGTATCTGTGTTGTAGCGGTTATGATGAACGTTTCTTCTATCCTCAGCTTTGCAGTTCCAATGATGGTCGGTGTTATTTCCGGTCTGTATTCTTCTGTATTCCTCTCCGGTTCCCTGTGGACTCTGTGGCAGGAAAAGAAGGCTGCAAAAGCGGCAAAAGCATAGTTTTCTTAAAAAGGACAATTCCCTCTGGAAATTGTCCTTTTTTTGTTGGAAGGAAAAAACAGAATGTGGTAAGATAAAAAGGGAGGGGTTAGAATGGCAAAATTAAGAAAAATGCTGGGGAGTCCAGATTCTCCCTATATTATTTCACTGATGCGTTTGATTGAAACACAGAGCAAACATACCATTTCCTGCTGGGCAGTTTCCTACGCACAGCAGGTGATGCTGCCAATTTATGAAAAATCGGCGCTGAAATCAGAATGTGTGAAATCGGCTCTGGAAACAGCGCAGGCCTATCTTGTGAAAGAAAAGAAGCTTGCAGAAGTAAAAGCAGCAGCCAAAGAAGTGATGGCGCAGGCAAAACAACCAGGATTGTCGCCATCAGAACAGGCTGCGATCAGAGCGATCAGTTCGTCGCTCAGCTCCATTTCCACACCGACCAGCGCACTGGGGATGTGTTTTTATGCGGCAGCAGCTCTGGCCTATGACAGGGTTGGAACCGAAGAAACGGATGCGGTATATGAACAGATTGCCGCAGAAGAATGTCAGAAGATGTATCAGAGACTTCAAGAAATTGCAGTAGAACACGAGGAAAATCCAGCTAAAATCGACTGGAATTGTTAAAATTATTAAAAAATACTTGAATAAACAAACATATTTTAGTATAATTTTAAGAGAATAAATCCGCCGGGCAAAAGGCGAGAATATAACTGGACGCACGGATGCGATGAAAAAGGGAGGTCTTTTTTATGGAAAAATGGATTGATTTGAGAAGTGATACCGTTACCCAGCCGACCCAGGAAATGCGTGAAGCAATGTACCGCGCACAGGTTGGCGATGATGTATATGGCGACGACCCGACCATGAATGAGCTGGAGCGTAAAGCAGCAGAGATGTTGGGCAAGGAAGCAGCTCTCTTTATGGCAAGCGGAACCATGGGAAATGCTGTTGCGGTTATGAGCCATATTCAGCGTGGAAACGAAGTCATTCTCTCTGATACAGCGCATATTGTGGCGCATGAAGTTGGCGGCGCTGCGGTTCTTTCGCAGGCATTTATCCGTACCCTGCACTTTAAGGACGGTTTATTTGATGCTGAACAGATTCGTGCAGCAATCCGCGATAGAAGCAACATCCATTATCCTTACACCGGATTAATCTGTGTGGAAGAGCCTCTGGCAACCGGTAAGGTAGTGCCTCTGGAAAGATTACAGCAGGTTTATCAGATGGCGAAAGAGGAAAATATTCCGGTTCATATGGACGGCGCAAGAATCTTTAATGCAGCAACTGCATTGGGTGTTGATGTTAAGGAAATTGCAGCCTGCACAGATTCGGTTATGTTCTGTCTTTCCAAAGGACTGTGTGCACCAGTAGGTTCCATGCTGGTGGGAAGCAAGGAGTATATTGAGCGCGCAAGAAGAAATCGTAAGATGCTGGGCGGCGGAATGCGTCAGTGCGGATTCCTGGCAGCAGCAGGTTTGATTGCGCTGGAGGTTATGACCAAACGTTTGCAGGAAGACCACGACAACGCAAAATATATGGCACAGCGCCTGCAGCAAATGCCGGGTGTTACTCTGGACATGAATTCCGTTGAGATCAACATGGTATTCTTTAAACTGGATGCTCCAAAAGAAGTGATTGACTCTTTGCCGGAAAAGATGTTGGAAGCAGGTGTTAAGATTAACGGAATCGAAGATGGTGAGTTCCGTTTCGTAACAACCCATGATACCAGCCGCGAAGATATCGACCGTGCACTGGATGCATTTGAAAAGATCATCAAAGCCTAAATATACATAATGATAAAGAAACCCCCGCTCCAAGATTGGAGCGGGGGTTCTTTAGTTTTGCAGGTGATCAAAGTTTTCATGTTCTTTAGGCGGGAGATGAACGTAGGAAGCATCCAACATCTCGTCTTTCTTTGGAATTTTTTTCTTTTTCTGATGTATCTCTTCCTGACTGAGTTCTTCATACAGCAGTTTGATCTGATTGACATCGTTGGATTTGATCTGATGTTTGCTGTATCGAGCTTTGATGTAGATGTCACGCATCTCATAAAGTTTATGCAAACTTTCCTCTTGGAAATATTCCCTTGCATCACGTGCTACAATGAAGCTGTTTGCATCGGGAGAAAAGAGAAGTCCCAATGTTTTGCAGGTGCGCAAGAAGCAGCGATAATAGTAGCGAACTGCCTTACGAGGTTCTCCTGGAGGAGCAAGATCGAGAGGAATATCTTCCTTGATGCGTTCCTTCTCATTTAATGTAGATCGGGATTGTCGAACTGAGGAATAGTGGAAATGATGCCGCATCTTTTTGAGCAGTCGAATGAGAACATAGATGGAAACGATGATGACAGTCAAAGAGAATAATCCGTGGAAGAACTCACCAAAGGAAGCAGTCGGCTTGCTGATAAAATCTTTTAAAAAATCACTTTCAGGAGCGATGGCAGAACGTTCTCCCTTTATCAGCGATGCAACATATCTAACACAGGATTGGATGTACGGATAGAATGGTTGGATAATGAACCAGAGAACACTGCCGATTATACTGCCTAACATGATGATCAGTGGACCGAGAATCAAAGTGTAAAGAGTTTTGAGTAAAAATGCAAGGAAAGACAAAAACATCGGGGAACTGATGATAAAGATAACAAAAAAGATTCCGATGAACACACTGATGTAGGTAAGCTTAAACTTTCGTTTGACAATCATCGAGTCGTCATGGCGCAGAATCTGCAGCAACAGGATGGTGCTGACAAGAAACATCAGAGCAAAAGGAATCAAAAAGTTTAATTCCCTTGCCAGAGAATCTGGGATATAAAGCGAGTGGAAAACATCAGAAATTGTAACGGGGAAAAAGCATACGATCAGCACTTTAAAGAACAGATAAAAAAACTTAAGTCGTTCTTCGTAACTAAACGAAAAACGCGAATGGATAATGTTTTCTGCGCAAAAGACAATAGACAGCAAAATCAGAAGAGCACAGAAAAGGTTAGAGGCAGACAAAAGTGCCAGCGGCATAAAAATAATGGACAAATAGCGAAGTTTGGGTTTCTTTTGGTTTAAGAAAAAGCCCAGACTGCATGCAAGTGCCAGCAAAATGGTTGGGAAGAGAGAAATCTTCAGCTGGAATGCGTACAAAAAGGAGTTTGCTACAAAATAGAACAGGGAAAGGTTTCCCAACATCTGAAAAAAGTAACAATAGGTCATACAGACTTCCCTCCTTGTAATGAAATAAATCGACTATTCTTGATCGGAACTGCTGTCCTCTGATTTTAATTGCTGATACAGTTCTTTCATTTGCTGGGCATCATTGTCACTGACAGGATGTCGGCTGTATCGTGCTTTGATGTAGATTTCCCGGATTTGTGACAGCTTCCACATGCTTTCGCGCTGGAAACAAGCTTTGGCTTGCTGTTCTACCATCAGGCTGTTGCAATCAGGAGAAAAGTCAATTCCAAAGTGCTGACAAATCTGTAAAAAGCGGCGATAATAGTAGCGAACTGCTTTTCTTGGTTCGGTTGGAGGCACCAGATCAAGCGGAATATCGTCCCCGTTGCTTTTTCGACTTGCCAGAGTGGAACGGGTCAGGCTTGCGGAGGTATGGTGGATACGATGTGTTACCTTTTTAAGCAAGCGTATCAGGAAAAGAATACAGACAATGAAAGCAGCGATGAAGAACAACACGAGGAGTATATTAAGAAAAGTATCAGACGGTGTACCACGCCACTCATCTTTTACCAGTTCCTCAGCAGGAACCATACTCATTCGTTCCAACATGACTTCGTAAAAAGATCTTGTTGATTGCTGAAGGTCGGGATAGAAAGGACCAACGATAAACCAAAGGATCTTTCCAATGATATTGATTAAAATCAGGATGAATGGAGCAAAGATAAAACGATAAAATCCCTTCAAAACAGAACGAACCAAAACCCAGAACGTATTTGATTTTACTATGGAGACAAGCAGAAAAACGGAGGCAAATACACCGATACAGCTAAAAAAGAATTTAGGCTGCTGAATAACCGAGATATCATGCCGCAGAATTTGGGTAAGTATCAGGGTACTGAGCATAGAAATCAGCACAAAGAGCAAGGTATCTGCGATTTTTTCCGGTTGGTTGTTGATTAGACAGAAGGTAAAAAGTGGAAAGGCACAGATGATCAGAATTTTAAGGGATAGAAAAAAGAAATCATGCCTTTCGTTGTAGCTGATTACGAACTGGGATTTGAAGATAACAAATACCGCATAAATTGTTATGAAGGTGACACCGATTGCAGTGGGCAGGTCATGTACTCCCCAAAATGCCAGAGGAAAAATAAGTAAAGACAAAAAGCGAAGTTTGGGATTTTTTCCATACAGGAAGAATCCCAGAGTGCATCCAATTGTCAGAACAAACAGAGAAAAAACAGAGATGCTGCAGCTTGTCAGAGATAAAAAAGAACTTGCTGCGACAGTAAGCAGGGAAAGATTTCCCAAAATCAGAAAGAAGTAACAGTAGGTCACGCAATTGCCTCCCCATTCTCCTGTTTCTTAAGCACTTCAGGAGTGATTAAAAAGGTTTTATTGCCGGAAATATCGACCAGTTTATCATAAGCTTCTTTCCAAATTTCATTTTCATTTGGACTGATGACAATGAAATATTGTCCCTGTTCGCAGGTACGGCAAGCACGGCGCAGGGTAACAGAAAAGTTTTCACATGCAGAAAGAGAAGCTCTGCCCAGAATTTCCATGATGGTATAGAAGTGGACGTTTCCCAGTCCCTGCTCCACGCTGGAAACCAAATCCAACATTCCCATCGGGATGGCATTGGTGACAAAGCTATATTTGATATGCTTCTTTTCCAGCTGTTCACACAGAGAGCGGGTCAGGGAAAAACATTGCTCAACAAGCACATCTTCTTCCTGTGTATTCAAGGCAGACTGCACATTTAAAATAACCGAAATGCAGATATCGGTGGTATGGTCGTAGTTTTTGACCATCATTTTGCCAAGACGGGCGCTTTGCGTCCAGCTGATATCGCGCATCGGTTCCCGACCGCTATAGTCGGAAAAACCAATGGTGAGCATGGGGTCCTCGAAAATGAAGCGGCGGATCGAGATGTCGCCGATCAATCCACCCAGCAGTGATTCAAACTCCGGCGAGTTAGATGCTCTTGGCATGACAACAACTTCTTGATAAGTAGTAAACTCTTTGGAGTTGTCCTGGAGCCCCAGAAAATCGCCGCCATTAAGGTAGCAACCGCTGAAAAGATACCTTCCGCGGTTTGGAAGGCTGGCTTCCAGTGTACGAGTCAGCCGCTGATAAGGCATCATGTAAAAGCTGGAATTTAATTTTGCGCTGCTCATTTTGGCAAAAGAATTAGTAGAGAGCTGAGAGGAGAGGGAATAAGTAATTCCCTCTTCTGTAATGTTTTTTTCTTCCCCCGGGATCTGAATGTTTTGCGGAAAAGCCTCAATCAGGTGAAGATAGGGCAAAAACCAGAGTTTGTGGTTTTCTACAATGGTGTTGACCTTGAATTTTTCATCCGGTTCCAGCAGTGTTTGGGAAGGCTGGACATCATAAGTAATTTTTTTCAGGCCATTATGATAGGAATAGATCTCCACCGCAATCAGAAAAATAGTAAAGAAAATGAAGAATGAAATCAAGGAATCATCTCCTTTTTAGGTGTTAACGGCGGATTGCTTCCAGAGGGCTTGGAATTGAAGCGAGCATTTCTTGGAAGTATTTCTCGATTTCACCTGGGCGTACCGTACCGTTTACGGTGACACGATGACCCAGTACAAACGGAGCGATGTAGCGGACATCTTCCGGAATGACATAGTCGCGTCCGGCAAAGGCAGCGGTTACCTGAGATGCTTTATACAGTGCAATTGCACCACGGGTAGAAACGCCGAGAGCAAAGTGGGATTCTTTTCGGGTCTGGGTGACAATGTCCATCATGTAGCCGGCAACATCGTCGGAAACGGTGATCTGAGGGATCATCTCCTTGAGTTTTGCAATCTCTTCCAGAGAAACAACACATTCCAGTTCATCTACAATCTTACCAGTGGAAGGACGGCAGATAACAGACAGTTCTTCCTCTCTTGTCATATAACCCAGTTTAAGCTTCATGAAGAAACGGTCGATCTGTGCTTCCGGAAGTGGGAAGGTACCATAGGATTCCAGAGGGTTCTGGGTTGCCATAACCATGAATGGTTCTTCCAGGCGGGTTGTGGTGCCATCTACCGAGATCTGACGCTCCTCCATTGCTTCCAGCAAGCTGGACTGGGTTCGTGGAGTAGCACGGTTGATTTCGTCAGCAAGAATAATATTGGAGAAAAGAGGACCTTCTCTGAACTGGAATTCCCCTGTTTTCTGGTTGTAGAAGTTGATACCGGTCAGGTCGGAAGGAAGCAGATCCGGTGTGAACTGGATTCTCTTAAACTTTCCGCCGATTGTTTTGGAAAAGGCGCGAAGAAGCATTGTTTTTCCGGTACCAGGAACATCTTCCAGCAGGACATGACCGGAGCAGAGAAAACTGGTGAATACAAGGGTAATCGCTTCATCTTTTCCGACGATGACTTTGCCGCAATTTGCTAAAACACGTTCCTTACAGCTGGTAAACAGGGAAATATCCATAAAAAAACCACCTTTCTAAAATAAAAAACAAGTGAAAATGCTTAGATGAAGTCTAGCACATCCGAAATCAAAAATCAATATCATTTTGCGCAATTTACAGAAAAATGCGTGTAAAAAACACCCGATTCGATAACGGAACGTTACCGGATCGGGTGTTTTAAAATGCTATTTATGACGGAACCCATTCTGGGATAAGAGCCCGGACAGGTGCAGGATCGGAGATTTTTTTGGTGGAACGGTTTTGTAAATCTGATAATAGATAGTCTGGATGTAGTTTGCCAGCGTTTCGGCACCGGAGTTTTTAACCGACTGGATAACGGAGGTTTTCAGCTTATCCAACTCATCTTTATCCATATCGCGGATCTGGCGCAGGCGCGCTCCCATCTCTTTTGCATCTCGGAACATATAACCATTGACACCATCGCGAACCTGATCGGCATTGAGCTCATCGTAAAGCTGAAGAACAGGAAGTCCGCCTGCCATACCTTCCAGCATCGAGATGGAGTTGGTATCCGACAGGGAAGCGGTGACATAAATGTCGCAGGTGTGAATATATGGCGGAAGTTCTGGATGCATTACCTTGCCGGTGAAGATAACGGTATCGGTAATGTGCAACTCTTTTGCAAGTTCTTCCAGTTTTGGCTTTTCCGGACCATCGCCTACGATCAGAAGATACATGTTGTCCTCTTTTTTCATTTCTTCTGCCCAGAATTTTAACAGGACATCCACGCTCTTTTCCTGACCAAGACGTCCTACAAAGCAGGCAACGGTCGCATCTAACGGGATGCCGAAGGTCTTGCGGATCTCTTCTCTTTGTTCCGGAGTGGAGGTCTGCGGGGAGAATGCATCCAGTTCAACCGGATTCGGGATTACTTCAACCTTTTTGTCGCTTCCGATTTCGGTGGTGTATTCCTGGCATTTTTTGGAAGGTCCGGTTACCACGTTTGCGTATTTTGGGAAGAGACGGAAATAACGGTGTGAAAGCTTTTTGGTAAGAGGAACCAGTGGCTTTGGCGCAATATAATAGATGTAGTCATCGTACATGGTATGTAAGGTATAAACGACCGGTACGTGCAGAATTTTGGCGATTGCCATGCCGCTCAAACCGATGCTGAACTCATTGTGTACATGGATAATATCCGGGTTGAATTCACGAAGATAATGCAGACGGGAACGGCTGACCGGAGAAGCAAGATCCAGACCGTAAATTCGTTTGAGGTTGTGGGCCGGACAGTGCAGAACATTATCCTTAATATAATGTTTGCGGGTTTTGGAATCGGCAGTAACGATCAAAACGGTGTGACCGAGTGCTTCCAATCCTTCTTTTAAGATTTTAATATGTGTAACAACGCCGTTGATCTGCGGCAGATAGGTTTCGGTGAAGATTGCAATACGCATAACTGACCTCCAATGAGAATTGTCTCGTTTTACTAAATAAAGTATAGGGCAATGTCTGACAAAAATCAATCTGAATTTGGATGTTTTCGAAGATTTCATACAAAAAACTTTTCTTTTTGATAAAACGGTAAGGAAAAACAATTTCCTTCACCTTTCGAGAATAAAAGTAGTTGATAATCACAAAGGAAACACAGAAAAAGGGAAATGACTGGACACAAGTAACAATAGCCGGTATAATGTAGAAAGATAGCTGTATCAAAACAAAACCTTAAAAATAGGGACCTTTTTAGGAGGAAAAAAGAATGTTAAAAAAATTAACTGTTTTTATTCTCGCAGCGGCAATGACGCTCAGTCTGTTTGGTTGTGGACAGTCTTCGGAAGAAAAGACCACAGAACAGTCTACAGAGCAAACACAGGAAGAAGCTCCTTCGGAAACTCCTGCTGAGGGAACTGTGGAAGAGCAGCCAGAAGATACTGAAGAACAACCAGAAAATGCTGAGGAACAGCCAGAAGATACTGAAAAACAACCAGAAGATACTGAGGAACAGTCTGCGGAACAATCCACAGAAGAAGGTGCATTTGAAAAAATGTCTCTGACCAATCTTGCAGGTGATGAGATTGATAAAACTATCTTTGAGGGTCATGACCTTACCGTGATTAATGTCTGGGCAACCTCCTGCAAACCATGTTTGAGTGAAATGCCGGAGCTTGCCAAGCTTTCGGATGAATATGAACAGAACGGTGGACAGGTACAGATCATAGGCCTTTGTACCGATCTTGTGGACATGGATGCAAATCGTGTGGACAGCCAGATTGAACTTGCAAATCAGATTGTGGAACTGACCGGAGCAGATTACACCCACCTGGTTCCTGACGATGAAATGCTTAATTTCCTGATGGAAAATATCATCGGTGTTCCAACAACCTTCTTTGTAGATTCACAGGGCAAAGAAGTGGGTGAGTCTGTTATTGGTGCAAGAGATCAAGCAGCATGGCAGGAAGAAATTAATAACCGCCTTGCAATGCTGGAGAAATAAAGATGAAGACAAGTAAATTTTCGCTCGTCCTTGTAGCACTGGCTGTTGTGATGATTGCGGTCGGAACCCTGACAGGGGAGGCCCAGCTGGTGCTGTCAAAGGCAATCAATATCTGTATGGAGTGTATCGGAATTGGGTAAGAAACAGAAAAATATCCGCCTCTGGTTTCAGGCAGCATGGTTTGCGGTAACCAACGGATATGCAAAGGGCTTCCTCGAAGGAAAGATCTATAAAGGACAGATAAAGTATGTCTGTGTGCCGGGACTCAACTGCTATTCCTGCCCGGGAGCACTGGGTTCCTGCCCGATTGGTTCGTTACAGGCGGTGTTGGACAGTGGGAAATTCCGTGTATCCTGTTATGTGTTTGGATTCCTGATGCTGTTTGGAGCACTATTGGGACGGTTTGTCTGCGGATGGCTCTGCCCGTTTGGGCTTGTGCAGGATCTTCTGCACAAGATTCCGCTGTTTCGAAAGAAGAAAAATATGCCAGGACATCGCGTCTTAAAGTATCTGCGCTATGTGATTTTGGTGCTGTTTGTGATCCTGCTTCCAATGACGGTAGTGGGTATCACTGGAATGGGCGATCCGTGGTTCTGTAAATATATCTGCCCAAGCGGTACATTGCTTGGTGGGCTTCCACTTTTGGCAAGCAATCCAACGCTCCGTTCTGCAGTGGGATTTTTGTTCAGCTGGAAGATGTTTGTTCTGCTGCTGATCCTCTTTGTGTCGATCAAATACTATCGTCCGTTCTGCAAATATGTATGTCCGCTGGGAGCGATTTACGGTGTCTTTAATCCAATTGCACTGTACCGCTTTTCGGTGGATGAAGCAAAATGTATCCATTGCGGTAAATGTAAAAGTGTCTGCGGAATGGATATTCCGGTTTGGGAAAAGCCAAATAGCTTTGACTGTATTCGCTGCGGCGACTGTAAATCTGCCTGTCCGACCGGAGCAATCCAGTCCACTCTCGATCAGCTTCGGGTCAAACCATACGGCGGTATCAAACAGCCAGACATAGAAAAGTAATTGTAGAGAATCATCCAAAAGGAGGGGTGTTTATGAAGAAAATACAGACTGTGATTTTACTTTGTTTGTTGCTGGCTTCCCTGTGTGCCTGTGAAAGCCGCCAGCTTAATCAGCAGGACCCGCAGCCGGTGGTTGGCGAATCGGTGGAATCGGTGCAGCCGGAAGAACCGGAGGAAATGCAGCCGTCCATTCCGGAAAATGCCCCTGCTTTTTATCAAACCATGCAGGAAGTGCAGGGGAAACAGGTGTTTGAGCTTTCTACAGCACAGGATCTGTTTGATCTTTCTGACTGGGTGGCACAGGGAAACGAAACCGAAAACATGGTGTTTGTGCTGCAAAATGACATCGATCTGGAAAATGAACCGTTTACACCAATCGGCTCGATCGGAGCAACCTTCCGAGGAACTTTTTTGGGACAAGGATATACCGTCAGCGGTTTGAATGTCTCGGAAGGAAGATATGGTGAAGCAGCTGGATTTTTCGGTGTAATTGGCGGGAATGCCTTTGTGGACGGGCTACACGTTAATGGAACGGTCACTGCCTGCCAGATGGCGGGCGGACTGGTCGGATTTGCCGGCAGCAACCGTGGCGCGGACGGATTGAGTGAGATCCCGGTCGATGTTACTATCCAGAACTGCTCTTTTACCGGTACGGTGTATGGATTGGCAAATGATATCGGCGGTTTTGTGGGAAGAACAGGCGGCGAGAGGGTCCTGATTTCCAGATGCACTGTTGATGCAGATGTTTATGGAGAAGAATCACTGGGCGGTTTTGGTGGATGCCTGGGAGATCAGACCTTTGTGGAAAACTGCGCTTCCTTCGGGGATGTGATTGCAGATTCGAGAGAAAGCTTGCTTGCTAAAACCGATTTCTCAACGCCGGAATGGGGTACCCAGTCCTCTGAAAAGGAGATTTATCTGCGCTATATCGGCGGCTTTGCCGGAATGAATATCGGTACCCTGACAAATTCCCTATCAATGGGAGCGGTCAAGACCATGGAGGTTGCCAAAACGGTCGGCGGCTTTGTCGGATATGAGAGCGATCAGGACGTGAGCTGCTATTACTTTATGGATTATAATGCGCACTGGAAGGCAGGATATCCGGTAGGGGACACTGCCTTCATGACGGCGCAGGGACTTTACTACAACGAGATCAACAAGCAGGAAAACTTTGATGGATGGAATTTTGAAGAAATCTGGCAGATGGGGGAAACCCATCCTGAGCTTGGGACAGACTTTTTGACCTTGGATCAGTATCTGTCATCGGATTTTTCTTCTGAAGAGCAACCGCAACAAAGTGATAATATTACCGGAGATTCTTCTTCCTCCAATGGGGCGGGATATCAAAGTTGAGTGCCATTTAAGGGTTGTTAGGAAACAACAGGAGAAAGCACTTAATTTTATCTGGACAAGATGCGGATGATGTAGTATGATAAAGCAATAAGACAAACGGTATCAAGGAGAGATGTTTTATGAAGATGAACCCAGTTAAGGGAACCGCGGACTATCTGCCATCGCAGACACTGCTGCGGGATTATTTGCAGAACAGCATTCTGGAAACTTATCGTGCAGCCGGTTTTGAACGCATTTTGACCCCTGCCATTGAGGATATGGAAAACCTGGAAAAGAGCGAGGGCGGCGACAACTTAAACCTCATGTTCAAGATTTTAAAACGTGGGGACAAACTGGATGCTGCGCTGGAAAAACAGGATTACAAAAATCTTGCGGATTTAGGGTTGCGCTATGACCTGACCCTGCCGCTGAGCCGTTTTTATGCAGCAAACCGCGCAAAACTGTCTTTGCCTTTTAAGTGTATCCAGATTGATAAGTCCTACCGCGCAGAGCGTCCGCAGAAAGGAAGAATGCGCGAGTTTGTACAGTGTGACATTGATATTCTGGGAAGCGATTCTCCTCTGTGCGAGCTGGAGCTGATTCACACCACAGCAGCTGCACTGCTCAAGCTGGACATCGGTTCGTTTACCATTAAGATCAATGACCGCCGCGTACTCAAAGGAGTGCTGCACAACATCGGTATCGCAGATGAGATGATGGACAGCGTGTGCATCACTCTGGATAAATGGGATAAGATCGGTACCGAAGGTGTGATGAAGGAACTGGGCGAAAAGGAAGTTTCGGCAGAATCCTGCGAAAAGATTGCTTCTCTGCTGGAAGGTGGATGCACCATCGAACAGGCAGAACAGCTCTGCGGAGAACCAACCTATATCGAACAGCTGAAAAAAATCATTGCAGATGCCAACGAGCTTGCAGCAGGAAAATATGATGTTGTATTTGATATGCTGCTCATCCGCGGACAGGGCTACTATACTGGTACCGTGTTCGAGATCCAGAGCAATAAATTCCGCGGTGCAATTGGCGGCGGCGGACGTTATGACGGTCTGGTCGGCAAGTTCACCGGTGAGAATGTTCCGGCAGTTGGTTTCTCGATTGGCTTTGAGCGTATCTTCCAGATTTTGGAGGAACAGGGCTTTACCATTCCGGGACGCCGCAAACGGATTGCAGTTATCTGCAACGAGGATGAAGGTTTGCAGGCAGTACGCATGACCGACAAACTGCGTGAGCAGGGTGTGGAAGCAAGCGTTTATATCAAGCCAAAGAAATTGGGCAAATTCTTAAACCGTCTGGAAGAACAGGGCTTTGATGGTTTTATGGTTCTGGGCGAAAGCGAAGAGCCAAAATATTTTGAGGCAAAATAAGAAATAGAAAAAGGATGCTCTTTTTAAGAGCATCCTTTTTTTCGGGTTTCCGCCAGATTTGCTTCGAAGGCAAATCAGAGTTTTCGTCCACCTTTTTCAAAAGGTGGTGGGGGTACGGGGGTGAAACCCCTGTGACACCTCACAATGAATATAAAAAACGATAGGGGCAGAAAATATTTCTGAGGCTGCCGCACGACAGTGCGCCGGTGTAAACCGGAACAAGTTTTTCCGTCAAAAATCATCCACTGGATCATTTTTGAGGTCGACCACTACTAGCAATCGGTTCTTGAAACCCTTTTCACTTGCAGAAAAGTTTTCAAGAGCTAACGTTTAGAATAGACTCTCCCCGAAAAGTTCCCAGTGGGAAGTTTTCGGTAGTAGAAATCTGCATTTACTCAATGATATTTTGTCCTAATCGACCTTTAGTAAAAAACGGTTCATCTATAACTGGTAGATATAGTATAGACAGCAGAAAAACCTCCCACTGGGAGGTTTTTCTGAAAAATGCGTGTCGTTTGTTTCTTAAGGGGCTTTTCTCTTACAAAAGCCCCCTCTTTTTCAATCCAAACTTTGGATTGAAAAATTCACCCGCAAAGGCGCTTTCACGGATAAAGTATTCCGCCTTCCGAAGAAGGCGGCCAAAGGCGTTGCCTCTGGACACCACCACCTTTTGAAAAAGGTGGACGAAAACTTTTGTTTTTTTACTTCATAAGTTCAGCAACAGCGTCTGGAAGTTCTGCAAAACAGCTGATAGAAGGAACCTTGGCATCAACATTTCCCATGCCATATGCTGCATGGATAAATGGAACCTGTGCTTTCTGGCAGGCGTTATAGTCACCTTGTGTATCTCCAAGGTATACTGCACAGTCAAGATGATGCTTTTGTACGATCAGACGGATGTTGTCACCCTTTCCTAAACCGGTCATACCAGAGCAGGTGAAATCCTCAAAAAGATTTCCCAAGCCTGTTACCTCCAGAAAGGTCTGGATATAGCCGTCCTGACAGTTGCTGACAATGTAAAGTGGGTATTCTTTGGAAAGCAAATGAAGAATTTCTGGCACCTTTGGATAGATGCTGCCCGGATGTTCCCGCAGCCATGGGAGTTCCTCAATGCTGCATCGGTTAAAAACTTCCACTCTTTCTTCCTCAGGAAAGTTTGGAAGAGCTGCCGCAGCAATTTCGGCTACGGTTTTCCCCATAAAGCTGCGCACCTCTTCGAGCGTCATTGGCTCACGGTCGGGAGCGTAGCGAAGAAGGACCTTGTTCCAGGCAGGAAGCATCTGTTCGGTTGCATCCCATAAAGTGCCGTCAAGGTCGAAAATAATCCCTTTTTTCATAATTATCCATCCTTTTGTTTGGAATCTGTTTCATGAATAAGAATAGCACAGAATGTGGGAGAAATCCATTTCCCATTTTTTCAAAAACACTTGACTTTTTGTGTGAAATCCTGTATAATATCCCACGTTAACTATACGGGGGCGTAGCGCAGCTGGGAGCGCGTACGGTTCGCATCCGTAAGGTCGGGAGTTCGATCCTCCTCGTCTCCACCACGAAATAAGAGGGCATAGCTCAGTTGGTTAGAGTACTTGCTTGACATGCAAGGGGTCGGTGGTTCAAGTCCACTTGTCCTCACCATAGGAGAAGGTTCAGCAAACATGGCGTTTGTTGAACCTTTTTTAGCATACAGGGGTGAGTTTGATGCAGCACGATTTGACAAAAGGACCAATCACCAGGACGATGCTCAGCTTTGCGGCGCCGATGATTGCGGGAAATCTTTTGCAGCAGTTTTACAATATCGCGGATACATTGATTGTCGGAAAGTTTTTGGGGGCGCAGGCACTGGCGGCGGTAGGAAGCGCATTTTCGCTGATGACCTTCTTGACTTCAATTCTGTTGGGCTTATGTATGGGAAGCTCTGCGGTGTTTTCTATCCGCTACGGGCAGAGAAATGAAGAAAAGCTAAAGTCCAGCATCTTTGTTTCATTTGTGATGATTGCGTTAGTTACGGTCGTGATCAATCTTCTGGTTTTTGTCCTGATTGAACCGATCATTCGCTTTATGAATGTTCCATCGGACGTGTATCAGATGATGTACGATTATTTGTGGGTCATCTTTGTCGGCATCGGTTTTGTATTCCTTTATAACTTTTTTGCTGCACTGCTGCGTGCAGTGGGAAACTCACTGGCACCGCTTTTGTTTTTGGCATTTTCTGCCATCACCAACATTGTGTTGGATCTGGTCTTTGTGTTGGTTTTCAAGATGGGGGTAGCGGGTGCTGCCTGGGCAACCGTAATTGCCCAGATTTTGTCCGCAGTGGGAATCACCATCTACACGCTGGTTAAATTCCCACAGTTTTTCCCGGAACGGAAATACCGCAAGATGAACCTTGTCGTTTTAAAGGAGATTTTCCAGTATGCCTTCTTGACCTGTATTCAGCAGTCGGTAATGAATTTTGGCATTCTGATGGTACAGGGACTGGTCAACAGCTTTGGTACTGCGGTCATGGCGGCCTTTGCAGCGGCAGTCAAGATCGACTCTTTTGCCTATATGCCGGTGCAGGACTTTGGAAACGCATTTTCCACCTTTGCGGCGCAGAACTTTGGAGCACAGAAGGAGGAAAGAATTCGCAAGGGAATTCGCAGCGCAATTTCGGTAACGGTGGTATTCTGTCTTGTGATCTCTGTGCTGGTGTTTGGTTTTGCCCGCCAGCTGATGCTGATTTTTGTGCAGCCGCAGGAAACAGAAATTCTGTCCATCGGGGTGGAGTATCTGCGGGTGGAAGGAACCTTTTATTGTGGAATTGGCTGCCTGTTTTTGCTGTATGGTTTTTACCGTGCGGTTCGACGTCCGGGCATTTCGGTGGTGCTCACCGTTATCTCGTTGGGTACCCGTGTAGCACTTGCTTATCTGCTTTCTGCCATTCCAGCAATCGGTGTGGTTGGTATTTGGTGGTCTATTCCAATCGGATGGTTCTTGGCAGATCTGGCAGGATTGCTTTATTACCGCAAACATAAAAAGGAATTGTTGTTTCAGGATACAGAAAAGGGACTCCAGGCATAAGCACTGGAATCCCTTTTTTGTTATTCGATATTTGGTGACTGCATCTGTTCTTTGGTAATACCGTTTTTTTCACCGGCACGAAGCCAGAATTTTTCAGATTCAGCAACAAAACGTTCTTTCGAGATCGGAAGAGCAATCGAAAGTGTAAGCGGAGCAGAATTTTTAATTGATTTTGCAAGCTTTTTGAGATTTAGCTTAAACAGCATATCAAATGGAGGAGTGAGGATGGCTTCTCCACTTCCGATCGAAAGACATGATCCAAATGGGAATCCATACTTTTTGCAGAAAAACTGGAGAGTTTTGATGGCAATACTGTTTTGTTCCGTTTCCAGGAATCCACAGTTGATCATCAGGTGGACTGTGGTACGGGAATCGGGAAGATTCTGACACAGGCAGTCTAAAAATTCCAGAACACAGCAGGGGAGGGAATCGACATAAAGTGGAAAGACAAACAGAATGTCGGAATATTCTTTTACTTTATCGCAGATCTCCCGGTGATTTTGGGTAAACAAAAAACATTCTTCCCATTCACAGCCAAGATGCGGCGTCATCATTTCAATAAATTTTTGAGAATTGGAACGGAGTGTGCGGGGGCTTCCGTTTAAGATTAAGAGTTTGTCCATCTGGATACCTCACTTTCGATACTATGTTCCAGTTCTTCTTTTGAGGGGAACAAAACCTTGCATTCGGTAAAAAGCATATTAAAGGCGTTACGTTCTGTCAGCTTGCGGAACAATTCCTGTTCCTCCACATCATCACAGCCATAGGCGATGATGACAGCTTTTTTGGGGACAACATTGCGGGGAACATGATGAACTTCGCCGCGGTAAAGGTGTAAGAATGCCTGCTGAATCGGGATGGCACGTTCCAGCATCCGTTTCATGATAGGACTGTAACTGCCATGGAAAAGACGTGTAACGTAAATCACATTTTCACTTTTGGCAATCAAAGGATAAACCTTGTGCGCATCATCAGGAATTACACATTTTCCCGGTGTCTTGACCCAGCATCCAAAACATCCCAGACAGGGAGAAATATTCAGGGCTGAAAGGTCAATAACAGTGTTTTGACCGGAAGAAAAAGAAGGGGAAAAGGAAAGCGGACAATCGCTCATGATAAGATTCATTATATTTTCTCCTTAATAAACATGACTTTTTGATTTTATTATATCAGACCATCGTCAAAAAAGAAATTGCTTTTGGAGAGTTTTCTTGCTGAAAAAAACGTGGTATAATAAAAGAAAATTGTATTCTTTTTATGAGAAACATAATATTCAAGAAATCAGAAAGATTTCGTGATATAGGATTTTTGAGGAGGAATTTGTTTATGGCAAAACTGTATTCCGTTGCACTTTCCAAGCTGATCGAGGATTTGAAGCTGGAAACGGTCTATATGCCCCGCGATCCACAGGAAATCATGATCAAAACCGTAGATATCAACCGTCCGGGTCTTCAGCTGTGCGGTTTTTATGATTACTTTGGCAGCAACCGAATCCAGATGTTTGGACTGGGTGAATTTGCCTATATGGAAAAATATACCCCACAGGAACGTCAGGAATTCTTAGATAAATTTTTCTCCCAGAATATTCCGGCTGTTATCATTACTCGAAATCTGGAAATTCCGGAAGAGATGGTAACCGCTGCCAATACATACGAGGTTCCGCTGCTGCGTACCGCTCAGCACACCTGTGACTTTATGTCCACAATGATTGCAACATTGAAGGTTGACCTTGCACCAAGAATTACCCGCCATGGTGTTCTGGTTGAGGTTTATGGCGAAGGTATCCTGCTTCTGGGTGAAAGCGGCGTCGGTAAGAGCGAGACTGCAATTGAGCTGATCAAACGTGGACATCGACTGATTGCAGACGATGCAGTTGAAATTCGTCGTGTTTCGGATAAGACTTTGGTCGGTTCTTCTCCAGCAAACATCCGTCATTTCATGGAACTGCGCGGAGTCGGCATCATCAATGCCCGCCGTATTTTTGGTATGGGCTCGGTTAAGATGACCGAAAAGGTAGACATGGTCATTTCTCTGGAACAGTGGGACAAAACAAAGGTTTATGACCGTATGGGTATGAACGATGAGTATACCGAGATTCTGGGAATCAAGGTTCCATCGCTGACCATTCCGGTTAAGACCGGTCGAAACCTTGCTATCATTATCGAGGTTGCGGCTATGAACAACCGTCAGAAAAAGATGGGCTATAATGCTGCGCAGGAACTGCTCAAACAGCTTGGTATGGTGGAGGATATTCCGGCAGATGCGCTCAACAACGCACCGGACTACAACGCTTATTAAGGGAAAAAGAAGCACAGTTAGGGAAAAAGGAAAGGATGGAGACGGAAGATGAAGTTTATTGCAGATACTCACATTCACAGCATTGCAAGCAATCATGCTTACAGTACCATCATGGAAAATATCGAAGCAGCAAGACAAAAAGGTCTTGTTTATATGGCAATGACCGAACATGGACCAAAGATGCCGGATGCTCCGCATATCTGGCACTGTGTCAACCAGTGGGAAGTTCCATCGGTATATAACGGGGTCAACATCCTGCACGGTGCGGAAGTAGACATTATGGATGAAGAGGGCACTTTGGACATTGACGATCATATCCTTGCCGGATTGGAATGGGTTATTGCTTCGATGCATACACCATGTATTAAGCCAAGCACAAAAGAGAACCATACAAAAGCATGGCTGAATATCGCAAAAAATCCTCATGTAGATGTTATTGGACACTGTGGAGACGGAAGATATGATTTTGACCACGAAACGGTTATCAAGGCATTCAAGGAATACGGCAAAATTGTGGAGATCGACAATGGTTCGTTTGGTTCCCGCCCACATACCGAGTCCAACTGCGCCGAAATTGCGCGCTGGTGCAAACGTCTGGAAGTGCCGATCGTTGTAGACAGCGACGCGCACTTTGCCGCTAATATCGGCGTTTTTGATAAAGCAATCAAGATCCTGACCGAGATTGATTTCCCAGAAAGACTCATCATCAATACGGATGTAGAGCGTTTTGAGCAGATTGTTGCTCAGAAACGTGCGGGATTAAACCGGTAATCAGGACTGCCCAATAAGAAAGGAGCTGTTCCATGACCTGTCTGGACAACGCAACAAAAGAACAACTTGCATCGCTGTGCAAAGAAAAGGAAATCCCTGTTTTGTGGGAAGAACCAATGAAGCATTATACCAGCTTTCAGATTGGAGGTCCTGCATCGGCAGTATGTATTCCCAAAAATCGGGAACAGCTGTCCTGTTTGCTCTCTTTTTTAAGAAAAATGCAGGTAAACCATTGGTTTGTTGGAAATGGTTCCAATCTGCTGATCTCGGACGAAGGATTAAAAGGTGTTGTAATTCTGCTGGATTCTGATTTTGACGGGGAAATTTTGATCAGCAACACTGTTCTGGAAGCTCCTGCAGGGAAAAAGCTGTCCTCTGTGTGTGCTGCAGCGTGCCGGGCAGAGCTTACCGGACTGGAATTTGCCTGGGGAATCCCAGGAAGCGTGGGCGGCGCTGTCTATATGAATGCTGGAGCCTACGGCGGAGAAATGAAGGATCGGCTTATCTGGGTGGAATATCTTGATCTGGATGGAAACATCCAGCGTGTGCCGGCAGAAAAGCTCAATCTTTCCTATCGCCACAGCTGTTTTATGGAGCAGGAATATCAGGGTGTCTGCATTATCAGGGCAGCGTTCTCTTTGGAAAAAGGAGAACAGGCGGCCATTCAGGCAGAAATGGACCGAATCATCGGTCAGAGAAAGGAAAAACAGCCTCTTGATCTGCCAAGTGCAGGAAGTACCTTTAAACGCCCGCAGGGAGCTTATGCAGCTCAGCTGATTGACCAGTGCGGCCTGCGCGGTTTTACCGTGGGAGGAGCACAGGTAAGCACAAAACACACCGGTTTTGTGGTCAATATCGGGGGAGCAACCTGTCAGGATGTACTGGAGCTTGCGCGTCAGGTAAAGGAATGTGTAAAAGAAAAGACGGGCTTTGAGCTGGAGATGGAAGTAAGGCTCCTGCCGTAGCCCTGAAAAGGGGAGAATCTTTATGCGGTTTATTATTGTGACCGGAATGTCCGGTGCGGGAAAATCAGCGGCAGTAGATGCGCTGGAGGATGTCGGTGTATACTGTATGGACAATATTCCGCCGTCCCTGATTCCAAAGATCGCGCATCTGGGCGGAATCGGGCCGGAATCATCTTCGATTGACCGCGTGGCGCTGGTCATTGACGCCAGAGGTCTGCGCAGCAGCATCGGGGGAAAGGATGCACTTAAAGAACTGCTGGACGCGCTGGCAGAGCTGGATCGGGAGCATGTCAGCTACCAGATTCTGTTCTTGGATGCAGCGACCGAAGAGCTGATTAACCGCTACAAGATTACCCGTCGTCCACATCCATTGATGGGAAGAAGTGACTCGCTCAACCGCGCTATCTGTCAGGAGCGGGAGATGCTGCGTCAGGTAAAGGAACGGGCGGATATTGTACTGGACACCACGCTGCTTTCCGCTTCCCAGCTTCGGAGCAACATCCACGAGCTGTTTCGCAGTGATGACCCGGAAAAAGATGATTTTGTGGTAAACTGTATCTCGTTTGGCTTTAAATTTGGGGTTCCGGCAGACGCAGACCTGATGTTTGATGTCAGATGTCTGCCAAACCCGTTTTATGATGTCCAGCTGCGTCCAAAGACTGGTCTTGACCGTGCAGTTCAGGACTATGTGCTGGATTCCCAGAAGACACAGGGCTTTTTGACAAGGCTCTATGACTTTATCGACTATATGATTCCGCTCTACCGTCACGACGAGCAGAAGAGCCAGCTGGTAATTGCCATTGGCTGCACCGGCGGAAAGCACCGCTCAGTAACCATTGCACAGAAACTTTCGGAACATTTAAAAAATCAGGGGCTTCGTGTCATCACAAGCCATCGGGATATCGAGAAAAAGAAGTTGTAAATCAAGATGGAATATCGAAAAATATTGCCTTCTGATGATGAGAAGGTACGGGAATTTGTGTGTTCCCAATGGGGCAGTGAGCAGATGGTGGTGCATGACACCACCTTTTGCCTGTCAAATTTGCCGGGATTTTTGCTGATGGAAAAAGGAAATATCACAGCACTTTTGACCTATTCGGTTGCCGGCGATGATTGTGAAATTGTCTCACTGGATTCACTGATTGAGAATCGGGGAGCGGCAAGCTATTTAATTGGGATGCTCGAGCAGGAGCAAAAAGCCCAGCATAGAAAAAGAATTGTTGTCAGTACGACAAATGATAATCTGCATGCCTTGGAGTTTTATCAAAAAAGAGGATTTGATATGGTTTGCCTAAGATATGGTGCGGTGGATCGTGCCAGAAAGAAAAAACCACAGATTCCGCTCAAGGCAGACAACGGAATCCCGATCCGTCATGAAATTGAACTGGAAAAGATGCTGTAATATTGTGCTCGAATACAGCTTTAAGAAAAATGAAAGCAGGATTTAAGGAGGTCACATGAGTGACATTCGCAACCAAAGTAAAAAGCGAAATCAGCCATAACAAGGGGCTGATTGGACGAAATAAAAAAGCATTCTCCTATGGAATGCTGCTGTGCGGCAAAAGCTTTTCCACAGAAAGCATTGCCATGACAACTGAAAACAAGTATGTCGCAAAGCTGTATGCAAAGCTGATTTTTCAGCAGATTCCAATGCAGACCAGCGTGACGACCAGAGAATATAACGGAAATTTCCAGCAGACCACCTATTCGGTCAGCGTGGATGATGAGGAGGACCGCAAAACGATCCTCCGCTTTTTTGGTCATGATGAAGAACATTTAAAGGATTATAACCGCGATCTGCTGGAGGATATTGAACATCGCCATGCCTTTTTAGCAGGGGCATTTTTGAGTGCATCCAATATCAGTGACCCACAAAAGGATTATCATCTGGAATTTGTGGTTTCAGACAGCTGCGCTTTGCAGGCGCTGATGGAGGTGCTGTACAGTCTGGAACTGAATTTTAAACACATGGTTCGCCGCGGACAGCAGGTCCTTTACTGCAAGGACAGCAAATCGATCGAGGAGCTGCTCACCATGGTAGGCGCGACCGGCTCAATGATGGATGTTGTCAACGTCAAGATCTATAAGGATATGCGCAACAAGATTAACCGCGTGACCAACTGCGAAACCTCTAATATCGAAAAAACAGTCAGCGCGGCGACAACACAGGCGGCAGATATCCGCTACTTAAAAAAGATGGGCGTGTTCCAGAACCTGGAAGTAGTGCTTAAGGAAACCGGAGAAGCACGTCTGCGCCATCCTGAAATGTCTCTTCGGGAGCTGGGAGAGCTTTTGGGAGTGTCCCGTTCGGGAATCAATCATCGTCTGCAAAAAATCAGCCAGATTGCAAAGCAGGTAAGGGAAGAACAGGAATAGAAAGGAGCAGGCAGGATGGAAGATCATTTTGTTCATCTGCACGTTCACAGTGAATACAGCCTTTTGGATGGCGCGTGCCGCATCAAACAGCTGGTACAGCGTGCCAAAGAGCTTGGACAGAGTGCGATAGCGGTGACCGACCATGGGGTAATGTATGGTGCCATCGACTTTTACAAAGAGGCAAAAGCCAATGGAATCAAGCCAATTATCGGCTGTGAGGTCTATGTTGCGCCAAGAACCCGTTTTGACAAGGTGATGGGCTTTGACAATGCGCCGTATCACCTGGTTTTGCTGTGTGAAAATCAGACCGGCTACCAAAACCTGATCAAGATGGTCTCCCGCAGCTTCACCGAAGGCTTTTATTTTAAGCCACGTATCGACCGCGAACTGCTCCGGCAGCATTCTGAGGGCTTGATCGCGCTGTCTGCCTGCCTTGCAGGTGAAGTGCCAAGGGCACTGAACCAAAACGATTATGCACAGGCAAAGGAAGCAGCACAGTTTTATCTGGATGTATTCGGCAAGGACCGCTATTTTATTGAGCTGCAAAATCATGGCATTGCCGAACAGCAGAAGATCATTCCGGATTTGGTGCGCCTTTCCCGGGAGCTAGGAGTGGGTCTGGTAGCGACCAACGACTGCCATTATCTGAAGAAAGAGGACAGCTCTACCCAGAAAATCCTGATCTGTATCCAGACAAACCATACCTTGCAGGAAGATAACGGGATGGAGTTTGAAACAGAGGAGTTCTATGTAAAATCCCGTCAGGAAATGTATGACGCTATGCGGGAGTGTATCGGGGACGAAGCAGTTATCAATGAAGCGCTGGATAATACCGAAAAGATTGCAGAGCGCTGTCAGGTGGAATTTACCTTCGGACATCATATTCTCCCAAGGTTTGAGGTGCCGGACAATAAGGACAACGCTGCCTTTTTCAGAGAAAAGTGCTATGAAGGATTTTACCGCAACTATGGAGAAAATCCTCCGCAGGAATACCGGGATCGTCTGGAATATGAGCTTTCGGTCATCGAAAAGATGGGCTATGTTGACTACTATCTGATTGTTTGGGACTTCATCGACTATGCAAAACGAAATGGAATTCCGGTTGGTCCGGGACGTGGTTCCGGTGCAGGCAGTATTGCGGCTTACTGTATCGGCATCACAGGCATCGACCCGATGAAATATCATCTGCTGTTTGAGCGATTCTTAAATCCAGAGCGTGTCAGCATGCCGGACTTTGATATTGACTTCTGCTATGAGCGTCGTGAGGAAGTTATCGATTATGTTATCCGCAAATATGGCAAGGAGAGGGTAGCACAGATCATTACCTTCGGTACGATGGCAGCCCGCGGCGGTGTGCGCGATGTCGGCAGGGTGCTGGGAATGGATTATCAGCAGGTGGACAAGGTGGCAAAAGCCATTCCGATGGAACTGCATATGACCATTGCCAAAGCTTTGGAACGCTCCCCAGACCTGAAAGTGATGTATGAAAGTGATCCACAGGTCAAGGAGCTGATCGATCAGGCATCCAAAATCGAGGGTATGCCGCGGCATGCTTCGACTCATGCAGCAGGCGTTGTAATCGCGAGGGATGCGGTTGAAACCTATGTACCGCTTGCAAAGAACGACGAAGCGATCGTGACCCAGTACACCATGACCACGCTGGAAGAGCTGGGACTACTCAAAATGGACTTTTTGGGTCTTCGTAACCTGACTGTTATCAGTGATGCGGAAAAGATGATCCGCAAGGAAGAACCAAACTTTGATATTGAAAAAGTCTCCCTTTCTGACCCGCAGACCTTTGAAATGATGTCCAAAGGTCAGGCGAAAGGTGTATTCCAGTTTGAGTCGGGCGGAATGCGTCAAGTGCTGACCCAGTTAAAACCGGAATCAGTCGAGGATTTGATTGCAGTTATTTCGCTGTATCGTCCGGGTCCGATGGATTCCATCCCGAAATATATCAAGAACCGCCACAACCCGCAGGAGATTACCTATAAGACCCCACTGCTCAAGGATATTTTGGATGTTACCTACGGATGTATCGTTTATCAGGAGCAGGTTATGCAGATCTGCCGCAAGCTGGCAGGATACTCCTATGGACGAGCTGACCTCGTGCGCCGCGCTATGGCAAAGAAAAAGCACGATGTCATGGAAAAGGAACGGCAGAACTTTATCTGGGGAGCCAAAAAAGAGGATGGCTCAGTTGACTGTGTGGGCTGTGTGGCAAACGGTGTCAGTGAACAGGTAGCAAACGAAATTTTCGACGAGATGAGCTCGTTTGCATCCTACGCATTCAATAAGTCGCACGCAGCAGCCTATGCGATTGTCGCTTACCGCACCGCATACCTAAAGGCACACTATCCAAAAGAATACATGGCAGCGCTTTTGACCAGTATCCTAGATAATACCGATAAAATGCTCGGCTACCTCAAGGAATGCGAGCTGATGAAAATAAAAATCCTTCCGCCGGACATCAACCGCAGCAACACCGGATTTATTGTAGAAGACGGATGTATCCGCTTTGGATTTTTGGGCGTCAAAAATCTGGGCAAGGGTGTCATGGAAGCTCTGGTTAAGGAACGAGAGGAAAACGGTCCGTTTAGCGATTTGGACGACCTGTGCGAAAGAATGTACGGACAGGAATTAAACAAGCGCGCGATTGAGAGCTTAATCAAGTGCGGAGCTCTGGACAGCTTTGGACACAATCGCCGGGAAATGCTGGAAGGATATACTGCGCTGATCAGTGATATCGATGACCGCCACAAAAATAATCTGGAAGGTCAGCTGAACCTGTTTGATACACCGGAACTCTCCAGCAGCAGACAGGGATTTTCTCTGCCAAAACTGGAAGAATATATGCCGGAATTAAAACTTGCAATGGAAAAAGAGGTCACCGGACTGTATGTTTCCGGACATCCGCTTGCACAGTACCGGAGCATGGCGGAACAGCTGGAAACGGTGGAACTGGAAGACCTGATGACGGTGGATGAAGACGCAGACTTACTGCTGGGGGATCAGCAGTATCATGACGGCGATATCGTCAAGGTTTTGTGTATCGTGACCGGTAAAAAGACAAAAATTTTAAAGCGCAGAGGTTACATGGCGTTTGTTAATATCGAAGATACCAGCGGTTCAATGGAAATGCTGGTATTTCCGCAGACTTATGACCAGTACCGATATCTGATTGAAGAAAATCAGGTCCTCTATATTGAGGGAAGGCTCACTGTCCGCGAAGAGGAAGAGACCAAACTGGTCTGCCGGATGGTTGCTAGACCGCAGGATGTTTTGGGACAGCCGGAAGGTTTTATCGGAAACAATCTTCCGAAAAAGCCGCGCATGGATGGAAAAACACAGATTCGCAAGAAGACCGGAAAACGTCCGGGATTGTATCTGAGGGTGCCATCCAAAGAAAGTCGTGAATTTGTAAAGGCACAGCAGTATCTTGAAATTTTTGAAGGAGAAACGCCGGTTTATTTCTTTTTCCTGGACAGCAAAAAGCTGGTGTGTGCACCGCAAAGATTGTGGATCAGCTTTAATCGTCCGCTGTATGCCCAGCTAGGGGTTATTCTGGGAGAGGAAAATGTAGCGGTTGTTGTCCCGGAAAAGCAGTAAATAAGCCAAAATTCTGGGAATTGTACAAAGAATCTTGAAATTGCATGATAAAAGTAATATTTTTATGCATGATTTCTTTGAGGAAGACTTGTTTGTGAAGACTAAATGTTTTATAATTAACGATGTTGGAATCAATAGGGAAATATGAATTTCGAAAAAAGGATGGAATTCATATTCTGCAGGATTTTTGTGCAGAAGAGGGAGTATTCGGGAAAAATGCCTGACGGCTTTCTGTGTAATACCCTTGAGAGAATGGAGGATTTTTATGAACGAGAAAAACCAGAAGGTAATTGGTGTACTCACCAGCGGCGGTGACGCACCGGGAATGAACGCAGCAGTAAGAGCGGTTGTCAGATCTGCTATCAAAAAGAATATGCAGGTTATGGGTGTACGTCGCGGATACAACGGTCTGATCAACGGCGATATGTCCGAAATGAATATCCGTTCGGTATCTAATGTACTTCATCGCGGCGGTACCATGCTTCTGACCGCACGCTGCAATGAGTTCAAAACCGAAGAGGGTCAGAATCAGGCAGTTGAAGTCTGCAAACAGATGGGTATTGATGGTATGGTTATCATCGGCGGTGACGGCTCTTTCATGGGTGCACGTGCCCTCTCCTTAAAGGGTATTCCATGTATCGGTATCCCAGGTACCATCGACAATGATATTGCCTGCACCGATTACACCATTGGTTTTGATACCGCACTCAATACCGCTGTAGAGGCAATCGACCGTCTGCGCGATACTTCTGAGTCGCATGACCGCTGTTCGGTTGTTGAAGTTATGGGACATGGCGCAGGACATCTTGCTTTGTATGCAAGCGTTGCTTGTGGTGGTACTGCATGCTGGGTCAATGAGATTGGCTTTGATGTAGACCGCGATGTTATTGAGAAAATCAATTCCAGCATCCGTACCGGTAAACACAACTTTATTGTAATTGTATCGGAAGGAATTACCGATGTACATCATCTTGCTAGATACATCGAAGAAAAAACCGGCGTAGAATCCCGTGCAACCGTATTGGGACACATTCAGCGCGGCGGAACACCAACAGCAAGAGACCGAATCATTGCTAGCCAGATGGGCTGCTATGCGGTTGATCTGCTGGAACAGGGTATCGGCAACCGTGTTGTCATCCAGAAAAACGCAAAGATTATCGACTACGATATTCTGGAAGCACTGACCATGAAAAAGGGACTGGATCGTGGACTGCTGGAAGTAAATCAGATCATCAATATCTAGTCAAAAAAGGAAGGAAGCAAAAATATGGAGATTGAGCGCAAATTTTTAATCGACTGGGAAGAGATCAATAACCTGAATTTGCCCCTGGTAAAACAGGCAGAGAGCTGGCAGGGATATTTGAGTGCTGCTACTCCGGTGGTTCGAATCCGCAAACGAGATTTCACCGATGGACACACCGACTATATTCTGTGCATCAAAGGCAAAGGCAAACTTGCACGTCAGGAAATTGAAAAAGAACTGACCAAAGATGAATTTGAAGCGCTGGAGTCTCTGCTTCCAATTCCAATGCTGCACAAAGATTACCGTGTTTTTGCACTGGAGGACGGTCATCAACTGGAATGTAACCTGGTGGACGGCAAATTTGCCTATGCTGAGGTGGAATTTGACAGCATTGAAGAAGCAAAAGCTTTTGTGATGCCCCAGTTTTTACATAAAGATGTGACAGAGGACCCATATTATTCCATGTCGGGATATTGGAAGAGAAAACAGATCACGGTTTCTTTTGAGCTATAATAAAATAAACTGCAAAAAGAGGTATGAGCAAAATATCATACCTCTTTTTTATTTGTTTTTGCGACAGTTTTCTGAATTTATGTCAAGATGGTTGCATCAGTAACGGGAATTTGTTAAGATAAAGTTATCAATTGCGGTCGAATATTATTTTAAAGACCGCAGGACTTATTTTATTTTGACGAAAGAGAGGAATTGTGATGATTACAAAAGAATCATGGCTGAAGTCCATCCTGGCAGGACTGTTTATCGGAATCGGAGGAATTGCCTATCTGAGTGTGGAGAACAAGGTGGTAGGTGCCGCGCTGTTTGCAGTAGGACTGTTTACCATCTGTACGCTGGGATATAACCTCTATACAGGAAAGCTGTGCTATATCCTGGACAGTGATAAAAAAGGAAGCTACCTTGTTTGGTTAATACAGATCTGGGTTGGCAATCTGATTGGAACAGCGATTGCAGGTTATGGAATGCGATTAACCAGAAGTGGAGCAGCTCTGGCAGAAAAAGCGCAGACATTGTGTGACACCAAGCTGAATGATTCGGTGTGGAGTATTTTTATTTTGGCGATTTTCTGCAATCTGCTGATTTACATTGCAGTGGAAAACTATAAGAACAATCCGCATCCTCTGGGAAAGTATATGGGAATTATGATGGGCGTGATTGTGTTTATTGTAGCGGGATTTGAGCATTGCGTGGCTAATATGTTCTATTTTTCGGTTGCAAATGCATGGAGTCTTCACACCTGTCTGTATCTTCTGATTATGACATTGGGAAATTTAGTGGGAGGAGTGCTGCCAGAACTTGCTAAAAAATGCTGGCAGAAATAAAGAAAAAAGCGCATCTTTTGATGCGCTTTTTTTATGCCAAAATGCTGAAATTTCATCCTTAAAAATCTCTGTTTTGTATGGTGAAAAAATATTGTGATTTTTAAGCTTTAATGATATTATATAAATAATTTAATCACAATGTAATAAATTGGGCGAAATATACATTTGAAAATGAAAATTTGCTCAATTTAAATAAAAAAGAATTTAGGAGGAATGAAAATGAGTGCAGAAGTTAAGACGACAGGAAAGGAAGCTCCAAAATACCGTGAAGTAAAAGCAATTTCAAAAGAAACTTTTGTTGTATTGGCAGCCTTTATTCTGCTGTTTGGCTATCTGGGCTATGTGATGGGATTTGACAAAGTATTCAGTATTGCAATGAAAACGGGCTTTGATGTTTTGATCAATACCTCGTTTTACATCATGGCAGTAGCAATTTTGGCTGGTGCCTGCGCAGGACTCATGTCAGAATTTGGTATTATTGCGTTGATTAATCGCATTATTTCTCCTATTATGCGTCCTCTTTTTGGGCTTCCGGGTGCAGCAGCTTTGGGTGCAGTGACAACCTATATCTCGGATAACCCTGCAATTTTGTCTCTGGCTGAAGATGAAGGTTTTGATAAATACTTTACACAGGCAGAAAAAGCTACCTATGTAAACCTTGGTACTACTTTTGGTATGGGCCTGATTGTAACAGCATATATGCTCAGCCTTGGTTCGGAATATTTCACCGCTGTTCTGGTCGGCAATATTGGGGCGATCATCGGTGGTATTGCATCTGTTCGAGTCATGCTGCGTATTGCCAAAAAGTATTATCATGAGGACAAACATTACCGTATCGAAACTGGTGGAAAAAATATCATGGAAACCAGAAAGATTCGGAATGGTGGCCGATTTGAACGTTTTATGTCTGCGATGATGGATGGCGCACGCTCTGGTGTTTCGCTGGGTCTGGCATGTGCATCTGGAACAGTTTTGATCTGTACACTGGTGATGATGCTTACCTTTGGCCCAGCTGGTGAAAATGGGGAATATCTGGGCGTAGCTTATGAAGGTGTCAAACTGCTTCCAACCATCGGTTCTTATTTTACCCCTATTGCAAATTTCCTGTGGGGCTTTGATGTGCCGGAATTGCTCGCATATCCATTTACCGCATTAGGCGCAGTTGGTTCGGCGATGGGTCTGACACAGGGATTTATCGATCAGGGAATTGCCACTGCAAACACGGTAGCGACCTTTACCGGTATGGGTATCTGCATGAGCGGATTTTTGAGTACCCACGTTGGTATGCTGGATACTCTTAAACAGGGACATTTTGTAAAGCAGGCAATTGCTTGTCAGCTTTTGGGTGGTGTTGTTGCTGGCGTTGCAGCAAACTATCTGTATAAGCTGGTTGTTTTGGTATTTTAGACAATAGAAAAGAATAATAAAAGCTGTGCACGCATAACCATGTAATAAAAAGGACAGGCAAAGGAGATGAAAAACATGGTTAGAGCAGTGCGAAACCTACCGGAAGGCGTGCGGTATCCCCGTAAAAAAGGATATGCCAAACGATATGTACGCAGCGAATTTAGAAAGAACCGTCTGCAGCTTTTGCTGGGAATTGTGTTTCTGCTGGGGATTGTAACAGGCTGTTCCATAGCAGGGCAGTCTGGAGAAACTGCCGAAAATGCAGTTATTACCACGCTGGGACAATATTTAGCTTCAGCAGGCACCTACGGGGGAAGCGGAGAGTTTTTATCGAGAATGCTGAGTTCGTTTGGAGCGACCACTCTGATTTTGTTTTTCCTGTTTTTGTGCGGCTTGGGTGCGGTATTTCAACCAGTAGTGCTGTTGGTTTTGTTCCTGCGTGGTTTGGGACTTGGCGTTATGGGAGTCTATGCTTACAGCGCCGGTCAGGCAATGTGGTATCTGGCTGTCTTACTTCCGGAAGCAATCCTGACAAGCATTTTGATGATTGCAGCAGCAGGAGAAGCACTGCAGTTTTCAGTACGCTTTTTTGTGCAGCTTCTTCCGGAAGGTACAACCGAAAATATCCCGACACCATCGGGAAATATTGGTGGTTATCTTCTGCGATTTTTAATTTTATATCTGTTAGGAGGAAGCATCGCGCTGCTTTCTGGTCTTTTGGGTGTGATTTTTTCTTCTTTGTTGTAATGGATTTTTAAAAACAAAAAGAGAGAGCGAAAAGCTCTCTCTTTTTTTATCTTAATTTGTTTAAGCTTACAGGGTAATTACCTTGTCTGCCATGTGCATACGTTCGCTGATATCGTACATGTTGGAAACAGTACCGATCTTGAGGTTATCAGCAATATTAAAGAATTTCAAGCAGGTTCCGCAAACCAGGATTTCGCTGCCTTTTTCCTGGAGAGTTTTCAGGTGTTCTACAACCTGATCGTTTTCTACCGGCAGTTTTACACCGCTGTTCATGAAGAGGATGTATCTTGGTGCATCGTTGGATTCAGCAAGAGTATAGAAGAACATGGTCATCAGAGAGTTGCCCAGTTCTTCCGAACCGTCACCGATGAAATCTTTGCCAACAAAGAGTGCCCAGTTCTTTGGTTTGTTGGATTCTTCGCAAACAGGAGCAGCAGCACCGTCACCAACGAATGTAATATGGAAGTTACCGTCTTTTGTCTCTACACTTGCCTGATAGTTCTGGCTTTCAGCAAGACGTTTTAAATTTTCTACTGCAACCTCATTGTCAACAGCAACAACGAAAGAGGTGTTGCCTGCATCAATTTCTTTTTTTGCAAGGATAACTGGCATTGGGCAAGCTTTACCCAGAGCGTCTACAAACTGATTCATTTTCCATTTTCCTTTCTGATTATGGTCTATGTGATTCCTGAGTAAACAGAAAACATTTCCTTTTCTAAGTATACTATTCCTGATGGCTATTTGCAACGGTATTGATTTTTTCATAAGGAATGGATAAGTTCATTGATTTTTTCAATGACAATTATTACGAAAATATGAATTAAAAAAAGGATGCAACAAATATCTCTTTCAGCTACACCTTTATTATGTCAGGGAAATGATCCCGTTAAAAAAGTAATGTAATAAGAAATGAGGAATAATTTATGAAAAAAGTTTTGACCCTTATCCTTGCAATTTCTCTTGCAGTCACTGCATTGGCAGCATGCGGTTCTCAGACAATCGGCAATTCTGATGGAGCATCTGCTTCACAGGAGCAGATGCAGGAACCAGAACTTTCTGATATCGTACAGGCAGTAAAGGATGCTTACGGCGAAAACTACCTGCCATCCATGGAGATCACCGAAGACATGATGAGCGACATCTACGGTGTCAACATGGACAATGTAGACGAGTTTATTGCAGAAGCTCCGGCAATCAGCGCACATGTAGATACCTTTATTGCAGTGAAAGCAAAAGAGGGAAAAGGCGAAGAGGTTGAGAAGGAACTTCAGGCTTATCTGGATTATGTAGTAGACAACTCGATCAACTATCCAATGAACGTTGCAAAGGTACAGTCGGCAAAAGTGGTTCGCTACGATGATTATGTATTCTATGTCATGCTGGGCGGTTACAACGACGAGAATCCAGATGCTACCGAAGAGGAAAATGTAAAGTTTGCGCAGGATCAGATTCAGCTGGGTCTGGACACCATCGCATCCTTCTTCGAAAAATAAACACAAAGAACATAGAAAAAGGACGGCAGATAAGCCGTCCTTTTTTATTACTCAGACAATATTTTGCGGTAACGTTTTCCTTTATCGGTAGTTTCATAAGCAACAAAGCCTGCGCTCTCAAAGCATTTTTGAGAACCGATATTATAATGATAGATTTCATCAACAAAAATCTGCGAATAGTGCAGTTCCTTTGCGCGTTTGATCAATGCACCAACGACGCGGCGACCGATTTTCTTGCCGCGAAGATTCTTTTCGCCGACCACGATAGGCATATCTTCCTGCCAGAAGGTGACATCTCCGATCGGGCGATAGGTATCACCATCTTTGATCTCGATGAAATAAAGTTCACCATGTTCATTCAGGTAGCGGTACATACGATCCAATTTTTCCCGATCATACGGTTGGTCGACACCATCGACAAGTTTTACCGTTTCAGGGTCCTGATACCAATCAAAAGCAAAGTCATAATTTCCATCAAATTTACGCAGGCGAAGTTCCTCATCCACAACAAGGATATCCGGCTGAACAACTCCTGAAATAGGCATGATTAAAATCTCCCTTCCAGATACAGACATTCAAACATAATTTTTGCAGCGAGGCGAAAGCCATCTTCAAAGGCAGCTTCGCTTATTTTTTCTATGGTCAAGGTATAATCATCGACCACTCGGAGGAGAAGTTTTTTCTCCTGAGGGGAGAGGTGCTCTTTAAGCAGTCCCAGATTACTATGGATACGCTGTTGCTCCTCAGGGCAATAGTAATGCTCTTTCAGGGGAGAGGAGAGCAGTTGATACAGGCGGTTTTCCATAACAGTTCGGATGTCGGACATACGACATAGACCTTCTTTCTTATTATTATACCATACACAGTAAAAAGGTCAAGTTTTACAGGGTGTTTGTCGTTAAAAGGTTTCCTTTGTGGAGCTACGCGCTCTACACCGCGGGTACTTTCTTGTGAAAAGAAAGTACCCAAAGATTCACCAAAAACCTCCTGGTTTTTGGATTTCCAGCAGAAGGGGGAACACTCCCTTCGATTCCCCACGAACACCTACCTATCTGCAAAGAGGGGGAGCGTGACCGCTTGCGGTTACTGCGGGGGAAACTTCCCCCAGGGGATATCTAAGGGGAATTCCCTTAGATACGCTTTTGGTTCCTTTTCTCGTAAAAGAAAAGGAACCGCGGGTGTGGGGTGCGTAACCCCACAGGCTGAGCCTGCACCCGATTTCGCGTCTTAGCATACTGTCAGGTTTTTGCTTTACCACGCGGAATGAGTTAAGAAGAAAAATGATTTTGTCAATGTTATATATGGGTATAAAGCATAAAAACTCAAAACATCCTCCAAAAAGGGTGCAGAATTCGGCAACACCAAAACGGTTTTCTTATAAAGGGAAACTGTCCATACAGTTTCCCTGTTTGTTGCAGTATGCGACTAAAAAAGTGGAAAATACTGCCTTTATGGCGTAAGTCTGCGATTCCTTTTTGAAGCAGATGGATACACTCGCAATCATCTATGATAGCAGTTCGTATATTTATGTTTCTTTTCTCTATTGCTTTCTGAATATATCAAGTGTGTGATGAGAGTAACCAATCATATCTTGTCTTTCGCAAGTTGCAAGATGATACTTTAGATATAAGTCGTACATTCGGTCATCCATTTGATTTACGGTTTCTCTCATGTGATTTGTGTAGCCATCAGAAGCAATAAAGTGAAGCTGAGTAACATGAAACTCCGAACGGAGCTTATCAATATCTTCCTTTCTGTATAACTCAAATATGTCCCACGGATTTGAGAAACTATCAAATGTTTCTGTGTTGAGCTTACATTTTTCAATAATGTTGTAGATTTCGCCACGAATAAAGCCGTATGACAGAATACTTGCATCACCCATACAATAAGCGGCAAAAATGATACCGCCTTTCTTTGTAACGCGGATTGCTTCTGATAAGGCTTTTAGCTGATCTTCTTTTGTGAATAAATGATACATCGGACCGAGCAACAGAGTAATATCATAAGTATCGCTCTCAAAATCAGACAAATCAATAGCATTCCCTTGCTTGATTGTTACAGGTTCGCCTTCGATGGTGTTTTGCTTGAAGATTTCGATATTATGCTCAACTAATTCGACTGCGTCCACTCGATAGCCTTTTTGTGCCAAAGTGTGGCTATATCGACCTGTTCCTGCACCAATCTCCAAGATTCGCATATTTGGTTTGAGATACTTTTCAATATATTTCATAGTAGTGATGTACTCCACCATGCCATGTTTTGAGATAAGACGTCCTTCTTCATCGTATGCCTCATAATAATTTGTTAAACGGTCTTTCGTTTCCATATCAAAACCTCCTAAAAAAAGTATAAAAAAACAGTGCAGGCTAAGATTTACTCATAGCTTGCACTGCGTTTAACTGAATCAGATTAGAAATATACACTCTAATTACTTAAAAAAGTGTACAGCAATGTAAGCCCGTTGTTCTGCCAATCATAAGCAGGGACTGCGGGCTGCATAACGACTACATTATTAAAATGGTCGATACGATTCAACATTGCCTTACCTCCTAAATAATTAAAGAGATTGTACTCCTTTATTTTTTTGCTGTCAAGACATTTCTGTGAATTTACTCATTATGTGAGATTAACATTTTCTGCACTGATGTTGTGCTGACTAATTAAAAGGCACGAAAAAGGTTGAGGGTTGCATAGCCCTCGCAGATCTCCACCTGTGCGGAATCAATCATCGCACCAATCAAAATCAGTTCATTTTCGTCTTGAAAATCACCGCTGCCGTTTAATCCCCAGTAGCTTTCCTCAATCTCCGGAGCACGTCCGCGGGTCAGATTTTCCTCCAGATGCTCTACTGTGCGCTGCATCTTTGTGTCAAAATTGCTTGCGAAAAAGATGTGGAATCCGTCTGGTTTCTGCTTTATCTTAACCACCATGTCGTTGGAGCCGACAGAGAAGAAAAAAGTTGTCAGCTCGTCAACAATAGTGGTGATTTTTTTTCTGGTAAATAGCATAGCTTCAATTCCTTTCTATTTAAAAATGATCTTTTCGTTTTTTGAATGTCTCGATGACAGGAACAATGATCAGGGCAAGGATACCTGCCGAAAAACCGTTGTTGTATAAGTTGAGACCACCATGAAGAATGCCGGTGTTTAAGGCCATGGAAGAATGTAAGAATCCGACCAGAACACCATATTGCCAGCCAAACTGACCGCTGATTGGAGCAAGCGCTGTGCCAAACAGTGCAGCAAGCTGTACGCTTGGGTCATAAATGTTCCATACCTTGACAAGCGAACCTAAGTATACGCCGCCGATGACAGGAACAACGTTTCGAAGATGTTTACCGAATGCACCAAAACCGATGATGGTGAGGATGCCGCCCATGGTTGCACCGTTGATAGTGCCGCCAGTAATCAGGATGTATGCCGAAGCAAAAATTCCCAAGGAGCCCATGTTGAACAGGGTAATCGGCAGACCATCCAGAATGATGAAGTCCGCAACCAGACGACCGGAATGGCGGTAGATACGGCGGATGGATTTTTTGTCATCCAGCATAAACCATCCTCCTGCCATTAAGCTTGCCGAAAGAAGGAAGATATATGCAATGACACGCGGATCATTTTCATAAGTCCAAATTAAACTGGAGGTTGTTTCGTAGCCAAACGACTTCATAACCGATACAATCAACGTTCCAACCAGACCCGCAGCAAAACCGACGTTGTACAGATTGTAACCTTGGTGAACCCTCAGACAGTAGGTCGCAAGCGGGGGAAGGAGAAATCCAATCAAAGTTCCGCACAAAATGACTGCCAGAAGCTTTTGTACCAGATTGCCTGATTCGAGCGCAACAACGGTAATCAATGGAGAAAGCGCAGTGCCGTAAAGCGCTATGTAAACATATTTGGAGAAGTTTTCTTTCTGGTGTCTGGAAAATAGATAAACACCCAGAATGATCGGCCAGATGTTGGCGATATTTTTGCCGAACATCGAGAAACCAGCCATCAAAAAGACACAGGCAATGGTGGGACCGCTGATAGTTGCATGGCTTTTCTTAATAATGATAATGGAAGCCGACATAATAAGACCGGAGTTAAAAAAGGTCGCGCCAAATCCGCCAACTTTGCTGTAATCGGTGATCAGTCCGTCCGGATGCAGGATGATTTTCCATACTCCCTGCGCAATGCCGATAGGCGTATCAAACAACAGGGAAAACAACATGGTGGCAATTGCAACCGTCCACAGAATTCGTTCAATCATTTGGGCAGTATTGCTTTTTTGTTGGTTAGGTTTCGGGTCTATGACATCCACTCCCCCTTCTGAAAATAAAGACGATAACTTTGCGCTCAGTCTGCCGCATAGCGCAAGATATGTACTATAATTTTTATTCTAATATAAACAGGTGTCTTCCGTCAAGAGAAAGAGGTGTGTCCGAACAGAACAGAGAAAACTTTCTGGCGACATGCTGTTTTGTGGAGATTTTCTTTTGTGAAACATACAATAAAGCAGAAAAACAGGAAGGGGGAATGATGGATGCGCAGGATGGGACGAAGCTTTTGGGATCGGCATTACCGGTTGGTTGCATGGGGAATGTTGATTGCCATTGCTTTTTTGCTGCTGCATGCGCTGGAACTTCGTGTTGCTCCGGTCTTGCTTTCTGCAGCCCAAGCACAAAGTAAAAATAAAATGGAACAGGTGATCAGCACACAGGTGCAGCAGCTGATGAGCGAAACAGAAGGGGAATTTATGCAGGTTGAGCGCGGAAACGACGGACAGGTGCTTTCGGTGGGAATGGATGTCGTTCGCGCCAATATGCTCAAGGCACAGCTCTCGGAAAATCTTTCCCGAGAGTTTGCAAAACTTTCCCAAGAGGAACTCTCCATTCCAGTAGGCAGTTTGGTGGGAGGTGTTTTTCTGACCGGAAGAGGTCCGGAACTTTCCTTCCATCTGGAACCGTATGGTGCAGCGAAGGTAAACTTTGTGCAGGAGTTTTCGCAGGCAGGGATTAACCAGACAGTCTATCGGGTGCAGCTTCGGGTACAGGCACAGATGATTTTGTATGCAGGAAATGATCAGATTGTCCCGGAAGTGGATACGACCTTTTTGCTGGAAGAACGAATGATTGCGGGAGAGGTGCCCTATGTTTATCCATGGGGTGTACAGAACACAAAAGCGACCCAAATGAAAAATGAAAATTTTTAACTTTTCTTCCAGACTTTGTTTTTGATGAAATGCGCTTTTTTCACATACAATAATATTGCGTCATTATTTCACATTCCTTGTGAGGTAATGGCGCAGGAATTTTGACCGAAACAAAGCGAGGAATGATGATAATGAGAAGAATAACCGGACTTGCCCTTGCAGCAATGCTGATGGTATCGATGCTGGCAGGCTGTGGCGAAAACGGAACAGTGGACCAGAACAACACCACCGGTATGATTGAACAGGGCGCAAACGACATGAAGAATGATATGACAAAAAAAGCACAGCGAGCAAAGGACAGCGCGGAAAATGGAATCAACTCGGTGGATGAAGCAATGCAGAACGAGGAAGGCATGATCATGGCAGCCGGAACAAGGATTCAGGATGTTGTGATGAAGCTGGGAGAAACATTTGGCATTACCATGCCGCAGAAACTGGATGAAACTGCCCTGAAGGATGTCTTTGGCATTGATCCGGCAAACATCGAGGAATACTATGGTGAATATTCTGCAGTGAATACCTCTGCGGACCATCTGATTGGCTTAAAGGTAAAGGATGGTAAGGTCGATGAGGTGCGTACTGCACTGGAAAACCGTAAGAACGAGATTGTTAAGAATTTCGAGGAATATCTGCCAGATCAGTACGAGAAGGCACAGGCAGGACGCATCATTCAAAAGGGTAACTATCTGTTCCTGGTTATTGGCGGAAACGCAGATGCCAAGGATGGATTTGACGGTGAGATGAACCGTGCAGAGGAAACCATCAACGGATACTTTAAATAGGATAACAAAGGTGTGGGAGATGCTCTCACACCTTTGTTGTTTGCAGGCAAAAGGAGGATATGCTATACTAAAATAAAACGCTTTAAACTGAAAAAGGAGGAACTGATTTGAACACAGCGCTTTTTTTGATGGGAACAGTGATCGTGATTTGCGTTTTGACGCACAAATTTACCAGCCGCTTAAAGGTACCGTCCCTTTTGTTTTTTATTGGGCTGGGAATGTGTTTTGGTGAAAACGGAATTTTTCGAATCTCGTTTGATGATTATGCTCTTTCTGAGATGGTCTGTTCGGCTTGCTTGATTTTTGTTATGTTTTATGGTGGATTTGGCACCAATATCAAGGAAGCAAAACCGGTAGCGGTTCAGTCATTTCTTCTCTCCACACTGGGAGTGGTGTTGACCGCAGGAATGGTAGGAGTGTTTGTACATATCGCACTGGGAGCCGGTTGGCTGGAAAGTATGCTGATCGGTTCGGTGGTATCTTCGACCGATGCTGCGTCGGTTTTTAATATTCTGCGTTCCAAAAAACTGAATCTGAAAGATAATACCGCGTCATTGCTGGAGCTGGAATCCGGTTCTAATGACCCGATGTCCTATATGCTGACGGTAGTGATGGTCAGCCTGTTGAGCGGTCAGGAAATATCGGTTGGAATGCTGCTGCTCAAACAGATTGCGATTGGTGTTTTGTGCGGGCTTGTTTTAGGAAAGGTGACTGTCTGGCTGTTAAACAACTTTTCCATCGAACTGGAGCAGGGGGAAACTATCCTGGTGTTTGCGGTTGCAACCCTTGCTTATACTCTGCCGGGGCTGCTTGGGGGAAATGGATATTTGAGCGTTTACCTGTGCGGTATTTTGATGGGAAACTCCTATCTTCCGGGAAAACGGGATCTGGTACACTTTTTCGACGTGGTTACCGGTGTCTGCCAGATGATGATTTTCTTCCTGCTTGGTCTGCTGGTTACACCGGCAAAGCTGCCACAGGTAATCCTGCCATCTTTGCTGATTATGCTGTTCATGACACTGGTTGCACGTCCAATATCGGTGCTTGGTATTTTGCTTCCCTTTAAAGCCAGATTGGGACAGATCGGTCTGGTGTCCTGGGCAGGGCTGAGAGGAGTGGCTTCCATCGTATTTGCTATCTTTGCGGTCATGCAGGGGGTATCTGCTCAGTATAATCTGTTTAATCTGATTTTCTGTATCGTTTTGTTCTCGCTGTCTGTTCAGGGAGCACTTCTGCCATGGATGTCCAAAAAGATGCGGATGATTGACGAAAAAGCGGACGTACTCAAAACCTTTACCGACTACAAGGAAGTAAACGATGTGAGCTTTGTAAAAATCTCGGTGCAGGAAGGCCATCGCTGGTGCAGAAAAAAACTGTGGGAGATTGCCCTGCCAAACGACCTGCTGGTGGTTTTGATTATGCGGGGAGAAGAAAAGATTACGCCAAATGGGGATACCCAGATTCTTCCGGGAGATCTGCTTGTGATTGCCGCGCGGGAATTTGAAGACAGGGAAAACCTGACCCTGCGGGAGATTACAGTGGAAAATAACGACCGACTCAAAGGCAGGACCCTTTCAGAAATCAACCTCACACAAAAAGGACTGATTGTCATGATTGAGCGTGGCAAACAGACGATTATTCCAAATGGAAACACCCGCATCGAAGAGGGGGATTTATTGGTAGTGGCAAAGTTTTAGCTGGTTTTGCAGGCAGGATATGTATGATATGCTACAGCCGTTTAAAAAATCCATTTCCTGTCTTGACCGGGACAAGACAGCTATGCTATACTCATAGCGACTAATTAGGAATGGAGAATCAGTATGATTACAGTTAACAACGTCAGTCTGGATTTTAGCGGTCAGAAGCTGTTTTCCGACGTTAATCTTTTGTTTAATGCCGGCAACTGCTACGGCGTCATCGGCGCAAACGGCGCTGGAAAATCCACCTTTTTAAAGATCCTTTCCGGCGAGCTGGAACCAACTACCGGTTCTGTGGAAATTCCAGACGGAGAGCGCATGTCGGTGCTCAAACAGGATCACTTTGCTTACGACAGCTTTTCGGTACTGGATACCATTATCCAGGGCAATCCACGTCTGTATGAAATCATGCAGCAGAAGGATGCTTTATATAATAAGGAAGAATTCACCGAAGAGGACGGCGAACTTGCCGCAGCACTCGAGGCAGAATTTGCAGAATTAAACGGCTGGGAGATCGAAACCGAGATCAGCAAGCTGTTAAAGGGTCTGGGTCTTGACCAGAATCTGCTGTATGAACAGATGAGCGCACTCGGCGACAAGGAAAAGGTTAAAATCCTGCTGGCTCAGGCACTGTTTGGTCAGCCGGAAATCATCCTCCTTGACGAGCCTACCAACCATCTGGACCTTGCTTCCATCAACTGGCTGGAAGAATTTTTGATGGATTATGTGGGAACAGTTATCATCGTATCCCATGACCGTCACTTCCTCAATAATGTCTGCACCCATATCGTGGATATCGACTACAACAAGATCAAGATGTATGTTGGTAACTACGACTTCTGGTATGAGTCCAGCCGACTGATGCAGCGCATGATTGCTGACCAGAAACGTAAGGCAGACGAAAAGATCAAAGAACTGCAGAACTTTATCGCGCGCTTTGCTGCAAACAAATCTAAATCCAAACAGGCAACCTCCAGAAGAAAGCTCATCGATAAGCTGACCGTTGAGGAGTTGCCTGCTTCCTCCAGAAAATATCCATATGTCGGCTTTACCATGGATCGTGAAATCGGTAAGGACGTTCTGACCGTAGACCGCATCAGCAAGACAATTGACGGTGTAAAGGTACTCAACGATATCTCCTTCACCGTTGCAAAGGGCGACAAGATCGCATTCATCGGAGAAAACGAGATTGCACAGACTGCCATGATGCAGATTCTGGCAGAGGAGATTCAGCCGGACGAAGGTTCGATCAAGTGGGGCGTCAGCACCTCTCGCTCCTATTTCCCGAAGGATAACTCGGAATACTTTAATGGCTGCGAGCTCAACATTCTTCAGTGGCTGTCCCAGTACTCTAAGGATATCACCGAAACCTATCTGCGCGGATTCTTGGGAAGAATGCTCTTCTCCGGCGATGATGTGTACAAGCCAGTACAGGTTCTTTCCGGTGGTGAGAAGGTTCGCTGCATGCTTTCGAGAATGATGCTGTTTGGTTCCAATGTTCTGATTCTGGACCAGCCGACCAACCACCTTGACCTCGAATCCATCACCGCTGTCAACAATGGATTGATGGACTTTAAGTCCAACGTTTTCTTTACTTCTCATGACCACGAGTTTGTACAGACTGTTGCAAACCGTATCATCGAAATCACTCCGGACGGAATTATCGATCGCCGCTGCACCTTCGATGAATATCTGGAATGGAAAGCTGCAAACAAATAGTTTTCAAAAGAATATTTAAAAACAACAAATCCCTCATGAGCTTACCAACTCATGAGGGATTTATTTATCTTACGTGTTTTTGTCCTATTCTTCCAAATCTTTTTGTAGATGAACAAAATCAATACGTCTTTGCTTAAAATAAAATTCCTTGTCCCGCTCACCAACAGGCCGCAGCACACGACATGGATTTCCCACAGCAACAACATCGGAAGGGATATCTTTTGTTACAACACTGCCAGCGCCGATGACCACATTGTCTCCAATCTGTACCCCGGGAAGGATGATTGCACCGGCACCAATCCAGCAGTTTTTGCCAATGGAAACCGGCATGTTGTACTGATAGCCTTTTTCCCGCAGGGAAGGGAGGATAGGATGTCCTGCCGTAGCGACGATAACTCCAGGCCCAAACATAGTGTTGTCTCCAACATAGATGTGAGTGTCATCCACCAAAGTCAGATTGAAGTTTGCATAGACATTTTTCCCGAAATGGACATGGGCACCACCGAAATTTGTATGTAGCGGCGGTTCGATATAGCATCCTTCGCCGATTTCAGCAAACATTTTTTGAAGCATCTTTTCCCGCTTTTCCAGTTCAGTTGGTCTGGTCATATTAAAATCATACAAGAGATTTAGACACGCAAGCTGTTCTTTCATAATCTCCTTGTCTCCAGGAAGATAAAGCTCCCCGGAGTGCATCCGTTCTTTCATGCTCATTGTTTTGCCTCCCGATGATTCCCGTATTTTTGAATAAAAAAACGCAGCTGAGTTTGTGTCTCAGCTGCGCCTTTTGGGGCTAGAGATGGGAATCGAACCCACGACCTGCTGATTACGAATCAGCTGCTCTACCGACTGAGCCACTCTAGCAAAGATTTTTAAAAAATCCTAAACTATTATACCGCATAATAAAGATGAGGTCAAGAGAAATGGAAAAATTTCTTTTTGCTGAGCTTTTTCTTCTTCGCAAAAAAGTTGACATTCGTGATGGATTATGTTATATTAATGGGCATATTTAATTTGATGTTATTTTTAACATTTTATTGTCTGCTTTCATAAATATTATTGTATAAATTTATGAAATAAAGGAGAGGGAGAACATGATGCAGGAAATTACCGAGCTGATGCAGTCGCAGCTGTTTATTCAGATGGAGCTTTTGTTTCGCATTATTATAGCGGGTGTCTGTGGAGCGTTCATCGGTCTGGAGCGAAAAAATCGACTGAAAAATGCCGGATTAAAAACACACCTTCTGGTTGCTCTGACCAGTGCATTGATGGTCGTAATTTCAAAATATGGATTTTTTGATGTCATTACTCAGGGACTTTCGGTGGATGCTTCGCGTGTTGCCGCAAGCGTTGCCAGTGGAGTCGGCTTCCTTGGAGCAGGGCTGATTCTTGCCGGCAAGCATGAGATTATGGGTGTGACCACAGCTGCCGGAATCTGGGCTACGGTCGGAGTCGGAATGGCATTGGGAGCCGGAATGTACTTTTTAGGAATCAGCTCGACACTTGTGATTTTATTTTCCCAGTTCCTCCTTCATCAGAAGTTTATCGTTTCCAATGAATATTTTGGTGAGCGCGTTACCGTGACACTGCTTCCGGCAGAAGATGCTTTGGAGCGCTTCCAGACAATGCTTTCCCAAAACAAATTTGAAATGTCGGATATTAAGGTAAAATCCACCGGTACAGAAGCAATGGAAGTTCGCTTTGTTGTCCGGATCAGGGGATTGCACCAGATTGGCCCGCTCAGTGACCTTTTGAAAAAGGACAGCCAGGTGCAGAGCTTTTCCATCAGCAAACTGGTGTAGCCGACAAGCTTTTAAGACATTCGAATGAGTTGCCTGCTTATTTTGTTTTGGGTAAACGGAAAAAGCATCGGGCCGGACAGAACATTTTCCCTGAAAAAGTCATCTTTCGCAAAGTTTTATGGCAAGAAAGGGTTTGGGGGGCTTGCAAAAGTTTCGAAAGTATGGTAAATTAAAGAGGAAAGGCGGGAGGACTTTCTGGTTGGAAAGCTCTTTGCGCCAAGTAGTAGACTGTCGTAAGGAAAGAGTGGGGTTGCCCGCTCTTTTGTTTTGTTAGGACAAAGATTTTTTTAGAACACAACAGATAAAACCTACACATCAGGAAAGGAAGGGAATCGTTTTTGGCTACATCGAAAAAACCAAACACCGTGGAGATTGTTACCCAACTGGCACAGCCGGTAGTGGAAGAGATGGGACTGCAGCTTTGGGACGTCCGCTTTGAAAAGGAGGGCGCTTCCTGGTATCTGCGCCTGTTCATTGATAAGGAAGGCGGAGTCACCATCGATGACTGCGAAAATTTGAGCAGAACTTTTGATAAGATTCTTGACGAAGCTGATCCAATCAGCCAGTCCTACTATTTTGAGGTATCCTCCCCGGGAATTGGACGCGATCTGGTGCGTCCATGGCATTTTGAGCGGTATTTGGGGCAGGATGTAGAAGTAAAGATGATCCGTCCGATGCAGACAGCACAGGGAAAAACAGTGCGTGAGTTTGTCGGCACTCTCACAAAGTGTGACGAACAGAACGTATGGGTTACCCTGGAAGGCGAGGAACTTTCTTTTGCAAAAAAAGATGCGGCATATATCCGGTTGTATGAAGAGATCGACTGGAAAAATGCCAAGATTTAAGACAGGATATATTGGTTTTTGATAAGATTTAGGAGGCAGCAGACGTGGCAGCGAATATGAACGTAATCAATAATGAAGTTTTTGAAGCTCTGGCTTCTCTGGAAAAGGAAAAGGGCATCCCAATGTCCTACCTGATTGAAAAGATCAGCAACGCAATTGCAATTGCAATCAAACGTGATTTTGGCGGCAGCGAAAATACCATCGTTGAAATTGACCCAGCAAAGAACCGTTTTTATGTAGCAGTTCGCAAAAATGTTGTAGAAGAAGTGGAAGATCCGGAAACCGAAATCACTCTTGCAGATGCAACCAAGTACAGTAAAGTGGCACACATCGGTGGCGTAGTTGAGATTCCACTGGAAACAAAACAGTTTGGCCGCATTGCAGCACAGTCTGCAAAACATGTTATCCGTCAGGCAATCAGCGAAGCAGAAAAAGGCCAGATTGCACAGAAATACATGGATAAGAAATATGAGATCATCTCGGTTCCGATCCTCAAAATTGATGAGGTTAAGGGCAATGCAACCGTTGAGATCGACAAGACCGAAGCAATCCTGCCAAAGAGCGAGCAGGTTCCAGGCGAAGAACTCCACGAGGGTCAGCGCGTTATGGTTTATGTTGTGGATGTTCTCACCGGCGGCAAAAATCCAAAACTCATGATTTCCCGCAGCCATCCAGGTCTGATCAAACGTCTGTTTGAGATGCACACTCCGGAAATCAAGGACGGTACTGTTGAAATCAAAGCAGTATCCCGTGAGGCAGGTTCCAGAACCAAGATCGCAGTATGGAGCAAGGATGAAAACGTTGATGCAGTCGGCGCATGCATCGGTCCAAAAGGAAGCCGTGTATCTGCTATCGTAGAAGAATTGGGCGGCGAAAAGATCGACGTTATCCGTTACAGTGAACAGCCAGAAGAACTGATTGCAGCAGCACTTTCTCCAGCAGAAGTTTCCAAGGTGCTGGTTGACCCAACCGGAGCAAAAGCATGCAAAGCAATCGTTCCAGACAGCCAGCTCTCCCTTGCAATTGGAAACAAAGGCCAGAACGTTCGTCTGGCAGCAAGACTCACCGGCTGGAAGATCGATATCGGTCCAGAAAGCCAGGCAGAGCAGATCATCGAAGAGATGGAAACCCTGCGCAGAGAAACACAGGAACAGATTGACAAAGCTGTGGAAGATCTGTTTGCAGACGAGGAATTTTAAGGAAAATACAGCAGTTGATAAGCGATAAAGGAGGCAGACACAATGCCAACACCGGCAAAAAAAGTTCCGGTCCGCATGTGCACCGGATGCCGTGAACATAAGCCGAAAAAAGAGCTGATCCGTGTGGTTCGTTCTCCAGAAGGGGAAATCAGCATCGACTTTACCGGAAAAAAATCCGGACGGGGCGCTTATCTGTGCGCAAACGAACAGTGCCTTGCAAAAGCGCGTAAAACAAAACAGCTGGAACGAGCACTGGAAACCGCAATCCCTGACGAGGTTTATGAAAAGCTGGAACACCAGCTTGTGCAGGGAAGCGAGTCTGTATAGGGAAAACCAGAGGAAAGGAGACAGTTTATGCAGAAGCAGGAACTTTCCACTTTGTCACTGGCGCTCAGAGCAGGCAAACTGATTCTGGGGTTTGATAAGGTGGTCGAGGAGATCAAAAACAAAAATGCAAAAGGTGTGTTCTACACCGAGGATCTCTCGGAAAAAAGCCGCAAGGAACTTTGCTTTGTAGCGCAGCAGCATGGAATGCAGCCATATCAGCTTCGGGTGACGATGGAAGAGGTATTCCATTTTTGTAAAAAGCGTTCCGGCGTAATTGCCCTTTCCGATGAGGGCTTTGCCAAAAAGCTTGTTGCCCTTGCAGAAAAAAGCATTTAACAACCGCATTTTTTGAATGAGAAATTTTCTCACAAGAGGAAACCCTCAGCAAAGGAGGCAGATGTTTGCATGATAAATGATAAATATAAACTCAGCGATGTTGCAAAGGACCTGGGTGTTGACCAGAAAGAGATCATCGATCTTCTGGAAAAAAACTTTTCCGGTGAAAAAAAGCGCACAACCGCATTAACCGGTGAAGAACTGAACTTCATCTTTGAGACCTATACACAAAAGACAGAGCTGAAGAGTCTGGAAAGCTATTATCTTTATAAGGAGCAATCAGGATCAGCACCTGCTGAGGCAGCAAAAGAAACCAAGGCTGCAAAAGCTCCGAAGGAACCAAAGGCTCCAAAACAACCAAAGCAGGAAAAAACTGCTGAAAAGAATCCGCAGGAAACAAAGGCAGAACAGCCAAAACCAGAAGAAAAACCAGCTGCGGCAGTACAGGAGCCGCCAAAAGTTGCACAGGAAAAACCTTTGGCAGAGCCAAAACAGCCGGAGGTCAAAGAGCAGACACCGCCGGTTGAGGCAGACAATGAGAGGGAGAAGCAGGATATGAACGATACACCAAAGCACAATCAGGGCGCAGGACAGGCGCCTCGTAATAATACCGACCGTCCAAAACGGGAACGCCCACAGGGAGATCGTCCACAGGGCGACAGACCACAGGGTGATCGCAAATTTGGCGACAAACCACGTTTCAATGACAGAAACGGTGACAGACCACAGGGTAAATTCGGCGATAAGCCACGTTTCAATGACAGAAATGGCGACCGTCCACAGGGTGATAGATCACAGGGTGATCGCAAATTTGGCGACAAACCACGTTTCAACGATAGAAATGGTGATCGTCCAAATGATCGTAAATTTGGCGACAAACCACAGGGAGACCGTCCGCAGAATGATCGTCCAAAACAGGCAAAACCTGCAAAACCGGCTCCAGCACCAGCACCTCGTCAGGCATCCGCAATCAATCCGGAACTGGACGAAAACGTAAACGGCAAGATGATTCGTCACGTTGATATGCGTGCTGCAAACGTTGATCTGGACAAATACAATGAACGCTATGAAAACATCGCACCAGAAAATCTGGCAAAACGCGATGACGGCGTAAAGAAACAGAAGATCGGCGGCAGAAACAACAAGAAGAAAAACTTCATGTCCAAAAAGGATAAAGAGATGGAAAAGATGCGCAAGCTGGAGATGGAGCGCGAGCGCCGTCAGAAGTTGCACATCACCCTGCCGGATGAAATTACCGTTGGCGATCTGGCTCTGAAACTGAAGATTCAGTCTGCTGAAATCATCAAACGTCTGATGATGCTCGGCGAAATGAAATCTGTTTCGGATGTCATCGACTACGATACTGCTGCACTGGTTGCAATGGAAATTGGTGCAAAGGTTGAAAAAGAGGTTGTTGTTACCATCGAAGAACGTCTGTTTGATGACAGCGAGGACGATGATGATAAGAAAGTAGAGCGTCCACCGGTTGTTGTTGTTATGGGTCACGTTGACCACGGTAAAACATCCATCCTGGACGCAATCCGTCACTCTGACGTTACCTCCACTGAGGCTGGCGGTATTACCCAGCACATCGGTGCATATCAGGTTATGGTAAATGATAAACCAATTACCTTCCTGGATACTCCTGGACATGAGGCATTTACCTCGATGCGTGCCCGTGGTGCAGATATCACCGATATCGCAGTTCTGGTTGTAGCGGCTGACGACGGTATCATGCCACAGACTGTTGAGTCGATCAACCACGCAAAAGCAGCAGGTGTTTCCATTATCGTTGCAATCAACAAGATGGATAAACCAACTGCTGATCCGGAGAAAGTAAAACAGGAACTGACCGAATACGAACTGGTTCCAGAAGAATGGGGCGGCGATGTTATCTGCGTTCCGGTTTCTGCTAAGACCAAGATGGGTATTCAGGACCTTCTGGAAAACATCCAGCTGGTAGCAGAAGTAAAAGAACTCAAAGCAAACCCAGACCGTATGGCAAAAGGTACTGTTATTGAGGCAAAACTTGACAAAGGCCGTGGCCCTGTTGCAACCATTCTGGTTCAGAACGGTACCCTCAGAACCGGCGACAGCGTAATCGCTGGAACCGCAATCGGTCGTGTTCGTGTTATGACTAACTCCAAGGGCGAGCGTATCGATACTGCAGGTCCATCCACACCAGTCGAGATCACCGGTCTTGCAGAAGTTCCAGCAGCAGGTGACGAGTTCAATGCAGTTGAAGACGAAAGACTGGCAAGAGAACTGGTTGAAAAACGCCGTCAGGAAGCAAAAGAAAAAGAATTTAGCTCCTACCAGAAGGTTACTCTGGATAATCTGTTTGAACAGATCGAAGTTGGCGAGACCAAAGAGCTGCCATTGATCGTAAAAGCAGACGTACAGGGTTCTGTGGAAGCAGTAAAACAGTCTCTGGAAAAACTGAGCAACCCAGAGGTTCGTGTTAAAGTAATTCACGGTGCAGTAGGTGCAGTAAGCAAGTCCGACGTTATGCTCGCACAGGCTTGCGGCGCAATCATTGTTGGATTCAACGTTCGTCCAGACCCAATTGCAAGAGATATGGCAGAGAGCGAAGGCGTTGACATGAGAATGTACCGTGTCATCTACGACGCAATCGAAGAGATCTCTTCCGCTATGAAAGGTATGCTGGCACCTAAGACCCGTGAGGTTGAGCTGGGCCGTGCAGAGGTTCGTGAAGTATTCAAGATCACCGGTGTCGGCACCGTTGCAGGATGCTATGTTCTGGAAGGTAAGATCACCAGAAACGCAGAGATCCGCATTGTTCGTGACGGTATTATTATCGCTGACGAGCACCTGACTTCCCTCAAACGTTTCAAAGACGACGTCAAAGAGGTTGCAAGAGGTTACGAGTGTGGTATGGGTATCGAGAAGTTCGGCGACCTGAAGGTTGGCGACATCTTCGAAGCATACATGATCGAAGAATACCGCGATTAGCAGGATGAAACGGAGCGAAACTGAAGTTTTCGTCCACCTTTTACAAAAGGTGGCGGTGTCCAGAGGCAGAGACTCTGGGCGCTCGTCGCAACGAGCGAAACTCCTTATCCGTGAAAACGCATTTGCGGGTGAATTTTTCAATCCAAAATTGGGATTGAAAAAGAGGGGGCTTTTGCAAGAGAAAAGCCCCCTAGACAGACAAATGACACGCACTTGCCAGAAAAACCTCCCTGTGGGAGATTTTTCTGTTGTCTGTGCTGTTGAGCAGAAAAATAATAACTTTTATTTTATTCTGTCGAAGCCTTCTTGCTCTAACGAGCGAGTGTGTTAGCTTAAGTGTTGCCGCGTGCTGAAACTACAATTTCGCACCAAACCTAAACGCGATATTGTGTCCAGCTTCAAGCTGGTGCCGTCAAAAATCATCCACTGGATAATTTTTGAGGTCCCTCTCTGCTTGCAATCGGCTTTCGAGAACCTTTTCTCTTGCAAAAAGGTTCTCGAGCTCTCCCAATGAGCGCCTGACGATAAAAGAATTTCGCACTCTGAGGAGTGCGACCAAAGACGCTGTCTTTGGAATCTGCGAGCTTTTTGTAAAAAGCTCGACCAAAAACTTTTGTTTTGCTCAACTAACTTCGTTATTTATATCCCAAAATCATAATGAGGACTGAACAAATGTTTCAGCCCTCATTTGCAATACGACTAAAACAGAAAGGAGAATTTCCATGGGCTTTCGTGTAGGAAGAACCAGTGAGGACTTGAAAAGGGAATTGACCGACATTATCCGTCATGTCAAGGACCCAAGAGTTTCTTCTATCCTCACCATTATTAAGGTAGAACTTTCCAACGATCTTTCTCATTGTAAGGTTTATATCAGCTCGCTGGAAGGAATGGATAAAGCAAAGGAAGCAGTTAAGGGACTCAACAATGCAAACGGCTTTATCAAACACGAGGTAAATTCCCGCATCAAAATGCGCCGCATTCCAGATTTCCATTTTATTGCGGATGATTCTACCGAATACAGCGCAGATATCGCGCGTATCCTCAACAGCCTTGATATCAAAAAGGACGAGGAAGAAGTCGAAGAATAGAAGTGAGAAAGGAAGAGACATCGTGTCCCAAATGATTTGCTTGGAACAGGCAGCCAAATTTTTGTCTGACGCGCAGGATATTTTAATTTTGACCCATAAAAGTCCCGATGGAGATACCATCGGCAGCGCTTTTGCGCTGATGCATGCTCTGCACAGACTTGGAAAACGCGCGGATGTTCTATGTCAGGACCCGATTGCTCCATACTATTCCTATCTTTTTGAAAACGGAAAATACGACACAACGCTGGAAAATCTGCCGTTCGAACCAAAGACCCTAGTTTCGGTCGATGTGGCTGACCAAAAGCTTTTGGGGGAGAAACTGTCCCAATATGCAGATCGAATTGATCTGAGTGTGGATCACCACGCCTCCAATACCGGCTATGCAAAACAATTGCTGCTCCGTTCAGATGCAGCCGCAAACTGTGAGCTGATGCTCGATTTGATCGAGGCAATGGGAGTAAAGCTGGATCAGCAGATTGTGGACAGCCTGTATACTGGAATCGTGACCGATACCGGATGCTTTCGCTATCCTTCCACCACCGTGCAAACCCATATTGCCGCACAGAAACTTCTGCTTGCAGGAGCGCAGATGCGCCTGATCCATCGACTGATGCTGGAAAGCACCAGTCGGGGAAAGGTGCAGTTGATTTGTGATGCACTGCACAGCCTTCGTTATGAGCTGGATGGAAAATGTGCGGTAATCAGCCTGATGCGGGACCGAATCAATGAGCTTCAGGTTACGGATGATGAGCTGGAAGGACTTTCTTCGCTCCCAAGATCCATCGAAGGTGTGCAGGTTGGAGTGACTCTTCGTCAGTTTAAAAGCTATCAAGGATATAAGATTTCGGTCAGAACCGATACAACAGTTGATGCCTGTGCAATCTGTAAACGTCTGGGTGGCGGAGGACATGCCGGAGCTGCCGGATGTACGATAGAAGGAAAAGATGTTACCTTGGAACAGGCATACCAAAAAATTCTGGAATCGGTTCGTGTGGAATTGTGTCAGTAAAAGGAGGAAATACTTTGGACGGAATTATTATCCTGGACAAACCGGAGGATTTTACCTCCTTTGATATGGTGGCAAAGATGCGCCGCCTGCTGGGTACCAGAAAGGTCGGACATGCGGGAACTCTTGACCCGATGGCAACCGGTGTACTGCCGATTTTTGTGGGACGTGCAACCAAATGCTGCGATATCCTGCCAAATCAGAATAAACGATACACTGCGACCTTTCAGTTGGGTTATACGACCGATACCCTGGATGCAACTGGAAGGGTGCTGACCCGCACCGAGGTTTCGGCAACCAAAGAGGATGTTGAGAAAGCACTGGAATCTTTCCGCGGAGAGATCATGCAGCTGCCGCCAATGTATTCGGCAATTCAGATTAACGGAAAACGACTGTATGATCTGGCGCGTCAGGGCATCGAGATTGAGCGGGAGAAGCGTCCTGTTACTATCACAGAATTGAAACTGCTGAGCGCAGATGATACACAGCATATCTATCAAATCGATGTTGCCTGCTCGAAGGGAACCTATATCCGCACTCTTTGCGCTGATATTGGAGAAGCGTTAGGCTGCGGAGCAACCATGACCGCACTGCGCCGAACCGAAGCAGCTGGATTTTCCATTGCAGACAGCATCACGCTGGAAGAAGCGGAAAAACTTTCGGAAGAGGGAACACTTACTGAGCGTCTGCTTCCAATCCGTACCGTTTTCGAACCTTTGCCGGCATTGCATCTGGCTGGCCGTCAGCAGACCCTTTTCCAGAATGGTGTCAAGCTGGATCTTGCCCGTCTTAATGAAATGAAAACCATGCAGGGATATACCGGTGATATTCGGGTAATGGGAGAAGATGATGTGTTTTTGGGCATCAGTGTTGCTGACTGGGAAAATGGAGAGCTCAAAATGAAGAAGCTGTTTTCCATTCTGGAAGGTTAGTGACAACAATTTTGTTTTTAAGGGATAAATAAAAAACAAAATTTGAAAACACAAAAAAATGATTCCGAAATCAAGAAACAAATAGAATTGATTATTATTGTACGATAAATACAAAAATAATCATAGAATTGTTGATATAGTACAGTTTTGATACTTCGTTAAAATATAATCAAACAAACTGCCTTGCAAATAGACAAAAATCTGTCTATAATGTGTGATGAAGGAAATGGGGAAAGAGAGCTTGAAAGTTGTAAAAGATTTTATGCGGCCGGAATCCGGAAAACCGGCATCGGTTGCTCTGGGACTGTTTGACGGAATTCACATTGGTCATCGGGAAGTTTTGGGCAAGGCGCTGGAAAATAGTGAGCTTGCTCCCTGTGTATTTACATATACAATCTCTAACTCAATTCCTCAAATCAAAAAAAATTACATGAGTCTGACACCAGATGAGCAGAAGTGTGCGATTCTGGAGCGGATGGGCTTTGAATTGGTTGTCATGCCGAACTTTGAACGATTCAAAGACATGGAGCCGGAGGAGTTTGTTGAGAAGATGTTGATTGAAAAGATGGGCGCAAAAGAATTGAGCTGTGGTTATGACTTTACCTTTGGGAAAAAAGGAGCAGGAACGACCCAGCAGCTTCGTGAAATTGCCCAGAAACACGGAGTAAAACTGAACGTTTGTGACCCAATCAATCTGGATGGGGAACCGGTCAGCTCCACCCGTATTCGCCAGGCGATTCTGGAGGGAAAGATGGATCAGGCAAGCCGTATGCTGGGAAGACGTTTCTGTATCCGCCTGAAGGTGGAGCACGGCAACCAGATTGGACGTCTGATGGATTTTCCTACCATCAATCAGGTTTTCCCTCGCTATCATATTGTGCCAAAATATGGTGTTTACTCTACGGTAGTGAACATTGACGGCAAGCTGCACGGCGGTGTAACCAATGTTGGAGTAAAGCCTACGGTTGGTTCGGATGGTCCACTTGCAGAAACCTATATCATGGACTTCTCTGGAGATCTGTACGGAAAGATTGTAGAGGTTTACTTCTTCCGCTTTGTTCGTCCGGAACAGAAATTTTCGTCCATCGATCAGCTGAAAGCACAGATTGCTGCAGACAAAGATAATGTCATGAAAGATATTGCCAGCAACATCGAGCAGATGGTTTTCCGTGACGGCCATCCAGAAGACATTGCATTATAAAAAGTGGCCTGAGGACGAAAACAAAAGTTTTTGGTCGAGCTTTTTACAAAAAGCTCGCGGTTCCCAAAGGCAGAGCCTTTGGGCGCTCGTCGCAACGAGCGAAAACTTTATCGTCAGGCGCCTTTGCGGGTGAATTTTTCAATCCAAACCTTGGATTGAAAAAAGAGGGGGCTTTTGTAAGAGAAAAGCCCCCTTGAGAAACAAACGACACGCACTTTTCAGAAAAACCTCCCACTGGAAGGTTTTTCTGCTGTCTATGCTATTGCCTGAAAAAATTGATAAATTGTAAGCGAATTTAGTAATGTAAGCGATTGCCGCGTGTTAAAATTATTATTTCCAACCAAACCAGAGCACGAAACTGTGTCCAGCTTCAAGCTGCTGCCGTCAAAAATCATCCACTGGATAATTTTTGAGTATAGTTTGTACTTGCAATCGGCTTTCGAGAACTTTTTCACTTGCAAAAAGTTCTCAAGCTCTCAAAAATGCGCTTCCACAGATAAAGAGTTTCGCACTCTGCGGAGTGCGCCAAGGGCTTTGCCCTTTGGAAACCCACCACCTTTTGGAAAAGGTGGACGAAAACTTTAATTTGTTTTTTATATGACAAAAAATACGGGAAAAACTTTTCGTATTTTGGGAAAAACCCTGTTTACAAACCTAAAAGGGTATGATATACTAATTAGGTGAGCTGTGCAAGCTCAAACACATTGCCGTGGCCCAGTTTGGGGATACCGCCTTGTAGTTTCCGCAAAAGGACGAACAGGCATTTCACCAGCCCTAAACCCAGTCACAGGTGAAATATTATGAAGAGGTGAATGTAACCATGATGAGAAAAGAAGAAAAAACACAGGTAATCGAACAGAACAGACTGCACGACACCGACACAGGTTCCGCTGAAGTACAGATCGCAATTCTCACCAAGAGAATCAACGACCTGACCGAGCATTTCAAAGCTAACAAAAACGACCATCACTCCAGACGTGGTCTGCTGAAAATGGTAGGTCGTCGCCGCAACATGCTCAACTACCTGAAGAAAAAAGATATCAATCGTTACCGTGCAATCATCGAGAAACTGGGTCTGAGAAAGTAATTTCCTCAGATTGTCTGAAAAGGGCGGAGGTATCCGGAGCAATCCGCGGTACTTCTGCCTTTTATGTATGAACAAAAAGGGACGGTTGGGCAGAAAACCTATTTTTAGCATCAAATCGAGCAGCAAAACAGTTTGAGGCTGGATTTTTTGCTAAAAGGGTAATGTCCCGGCCGCCCGAGAATTTCAAAGGAGGCTGCAACTATGTTTGAAAATTTCAGAGTGTTTGAAACAGAGCTTGCCGGAAAGAAAATTTCCTTCGAAACCGGCAAAATGGCTTGTCTGGCAAACGGTTCCGTTCTGGTACGCTACGGCGATACCACCGTTATGGTAAACGTTACTGCTGCACCAAAACCACGTGAGGGCGTTGATTTCTTCCCTCTGTCGGTTGATTTTGAGGAAAAACTGTACGCAGTTGGTAAGATCCCAGGTTCCTTCATTAAACGTGAGAGCCGTCCATCCCAGAAAGCGATCTTGACTTCCCGTCTGGTAGACCGTCCAATCCGTCCTCTCTTCCCAAAAGATATGAGAAACGACGTTTCGGTTGTTATGACCGTTCTCTCGGTTGATCAGGATTACTCCCCAGAAGTTGCCGGCATGCTCGGTACTTCCTTTGCACTGTCCATTTCCGATATTCCATGGAATGGTCCAATCGGTGGTGTTCAGGTAGGTCTGGTTGATGATGAAATCATCATCTGCCCAAATGAAGAGCAGAGAAAGAAATCTGACCTTCAGCTGACCGTTGCAGGTACCCGCGAAAAGATCGTTATGATCGAAGCTGGTGCAAATCAGGTCAAAGAAGACACCATGCTGGAAGCAATTGCTAAAGCACACGAAGAAATCAAGAAGATTGCACAGTTCATCGCTGACGTACAGGCTGAAATCGGCAAACCAAAATTCAGCTTTGAGTCTCAGGAAGTTGACCACGACATGTTCGAGGCAATCAAGGACTTCGCAATTGATAAAGTAAAATATGCACTGGATACCGACGACAAGAACATCCGTGAAGAGCGTCTGGCTCCAGTAATCGAAGAAATCCATGCAAAATTCGATGAGCAGTACCCAGAAGAGGGTGCAAAGATCGATGAATGCATCTATAAACTCCAGAAATTTGTTGTAAGAAGATGGCTGCTGGATGAAGGCAAACGTGTAGACGGCCGTGGCATCGATGAAATCCGTCCTCTGGCTTGTGAGGTAGGTCTCATTCCTCGTGTACATGGTTCTGCACTGTTCACCCGTGGACAGACTCAGGTTATGACCATCACAACCCTCGGTCCTGTTTCGGATGCTCAGATTCTGGATGGTATTGACAACGAAGATACCAAACGCTATATGCATCAGTACAACTTCCCATCCTACTCGGTTGGCGAAACCAAACCTTCCAGAGGTCCTGGCCGCCGCGAGATCGGTCATGGTGCACTGGCAGAAAGAGCTCTGGAGCCAGTAATTCCACCAGTAGAAGAGTTCCCATACGCATATCGTCTGGTATCCGAGGTTCTTTCCTCCAACGGTTCCACCTCTCAGGCTTCCATCTGTGCTTCCACCCTTTCTCTGATGGATGCAGGTGTTCCGATTAAAGCTCCTGTTGCAGGTATCTCCTGTGGTCTGATCACCGAAGGTGACCGCTGGATGACCATGGTTGACATTCAGGGTCTGGAAGACTTCTTCGGCGATATGGACTTTAAGGTTGGCGGTACCCACAAAGGTATCACCGCAATTCAGGTGGATATCAAGATCGATGGTCTGACACTGGACATCATCCGTGATGCATTTGAAAAGACCCGCAAGGCAAGAATCTACATTCTGGATGAAATCATGCTCAAACAGATCGACCGTCCACGTCCGGAAGTAAATGAATACGCTCCGAAGATGGTAAGCCTCCAGATTCCGGTTGACAAGATCCGTGAAGTTATCGGTTCCGGCGGTAAGGTAATCCAGAAGATCTGTGCAGAATGCGACGTTAAGATCGACATCGAGGAAAACGGTGATGTATTCGTCTCCGGCATCAAGAAGGAAAACGTAAATCGTGCAGTAAGCATGATTGAAACCATCGCTCGCGATCCAGAAGTTGGTGCATTCTATAAAGGCAGAGTTACCAAGCTGATGAACTTCGGTGCATTCGTTGAGATTGCTCCAGGTAAAGAAGGTCTGGTACACATCTCCAAGCTCGACACCAAACGTGTTGAGAAGGTAGAGGATGTTGTCAATGTTGACGATGAAATTCTGGTTAAAGTAACCGATATCGACAGCCAGGGCAGAATCAACCTCTCCAGAAAAGATGCGCTGATCGCAATGGAAAATAAACAGAAAAAAGAACAGTAATTGTTTTAGGACAGGCAGACACTTTGGTGTCTGCCTGTTTTTTTATTAGCTCTTAATGGGACTCCAATATTTAAATAGCATGATTGAGGAAAATAGAAATAAAACACAAGGAAAGTTTTGGGAAAATGATAACAGATGATTTATTTTCTGTCATGGATTTTGTGATCCGAATATGGTATACTCTAAAAAACAGAGAAGGAGGGAAGCAATGTCGATTTTATGTATTGGAGACAGCTTGACCCGCGGACAGGTGGGATATTCCTATCTGCCGTTTTTGAAAACGCAAGCAAAATACAAAAATGCCGGTAAAAACGGCGATACAATTCTTTGCATGACCGATCGACTGAAAGAAATTCTGGAGGGAAAACAATCGGCTGACATCGATACCGTCATTGTCGGAATCGGAACCAATGACCTGCTGCTTCCCTACCTGACAGGTATTTCGCCGTTGTGGAAGATACAGATGAGCCATCGCTGTAAAAAGATGCGCTGTGTTACGGAAGACGACGCGTTTATTTTGGCATATCGTAGGGTCATGCAGATGATTTTCGACAGTAAAAAACGAGGAATTATCCTTGGAATTCCACTGATTCAGTTAAAAAATTTTCCAAATCAACAAGCAGAAAAACGAAATAAAGCGGTTAAAAAACTAGCGCAGGAGTATGGATTTTCTTTTCTGGATACCAACTGCCTTGGCAGGATGATTCTGGCAAATCCGCCAGTCTATTCCTGGAAAGGGCAGAACGTTTCCCATTTTGCTGACTCTGCCCTGATGGGTGTAATTCCACAGGCAAAAGAAGTGTTTACATGTAAGCGAAACCTTGTGCTAACGGTGGATGGAGTACATTTTAGCCGGCGAATGGCAAAAACACTGGCAGCCTGTATCGATCGACTTTTATAAAAAACAGCGTTCCTTTTTAGGAACGCTGTTTTTGTTTTGTTGGAAATCCAACATACTTTTTAAAAAGAACAATGTATACTGAACAAGTAAATGATACAACTTATCAGAAAAAACATAAAACAACAAGATACAAATAAAAATGGAGGAAACAAAATGGGACTGATTAAAAATATGGAACCAGAGCAGGTACTAAATCTTGCACAGCAGGTTGCAGTGCGTCCGGGAGAGATTGTCAGCAGAACTCTGGCACAGAATCGGCATGTTAGCCTGACGCTGTTTGCATTTGCAAAAGGGGAAGAGATCAGCACACATGAGTCCAACGGCGACGCAATGGTTTTGGTATTGGAAGGAACCGGGAAATTTACAGTAGACGGACAGGAATATCTGGTTCACGCTGGGGAAACACTGATTATGCCGGCGAAAAAACCACACGCCGTATTTGGACAGGAAGAATTTAAGATGCTTTTGACTGTTGTTTTCCCATCAGAAAAACAGTTGGAAAAAGCAAGAGGATAAGGAGGAGACAAATGGATTATCAGATGTTTTGTTATCAGTGTCAGGAAACAGCAGGATGCAGAGGATGTACCAGAGCAGGTGTCTGCGGAAAGACAGCAGATATTGCTAATATGCAGGATCTTTTAGTCTATGTGACAAAAGGTTTGTCTGCAGTAACGACCCAACTTCGCAGAGAAGGCAAGACAATCGAGACTTCGGTCAATCATCGTGTGACCCTCAATCTGTTTATCACCATTACCAATGCAAACTTTGATAAAGAGATGATTACAAAGGCGATTGAAGAGACACTTCATATCAAACAGGAACTCCTGAAACAGGTTGTCAATCAGACAAGACTGCCGAAAGCAGCTCTTTGGGAAGGAACGGTTTCCCAGTTTGAACAGAAGGCAAAGGAAGTCGGCGTCCTTACAACCGAAAACGAGGATATCCGCAGCCTGCGGGAACTGATTACCTATGGTTTAAAGGGACTTTCCGCCTATACAAAGCATGCAAATGCTCTGCTAAAGGATAATGAGGAAATTGACAGCTTTATTCAGCGTGCTCTGGCGTCGACACTGGATGATAGTTTAACCCTCAATGACCTGATTGCACTGACCATGGAGACCGGAAAATACGGTGTAGAAGGCATGGCTCTTTTGGACCAGGCAAACACACAGGCTTACGGAAATCCAAGAATCAGCAAGGTAAAACTTGGTGTCAACAAAAATCCGGGTATTCTCGTTTCGGGTCATGACCTGAGAGATCTTGAAATGCTCTTGGAGCAGACCCAGGGTACCGGTGTGGATGTGTATACCCATTCGGAGATGCTGCCAGCCCACTATTATCCGGCTTTCAAAAAATACCCGAATTTTGTGGGTAATTACGGAAATGCATGGTGGAGACAGAAGGAAGAATTTGAATCGTTTGGTGGCCCGATTTTGATGACCACCAACTGTATTGTTCCGCCAAAGGACAGCTATAAAAATCGCTTGTATACAACCGGTGCAGCGGGTTATCCGGGATGCCGCCATATTGCCGGAGAGATCGGGGAAAAGAAGGACTTTTCTGAGATTATTGCAAAGGCAAAAACATGTCCGCCTCCAACCGAAATCGAAACAGGTGAGATTGTCGGCGGTTTTGCACACAATCAGGTGATAGAACTGGCGGACAAAATTGTGGATGCGGTAAAAGAAGGCGCAATCAAGAAATTTGTTGTTATGGCAGGCTGTGATGGTCGTGCTTCCAGCCGCAGCTATTACACTGACTTTGCCAAAGCGCTTCCAAAAGATACTGTCATTCTGACCGCTGGTTGTGCAAAATATAGGTATAATAAGCTGAATCTGGGAGAGATCAGCGGTATTCCACGTGTACTGGATGCCGGTCAGTGTAATGACTCCTATTCGCTGGCAGTGATTGCAATGAAACTAAAAGAAGTGTTTGGACTTGAGGACATCAACGACCTGCCGATTGTTTATAACATTGCCTGGTATGAGCAGAAAGCGGTAATTGTCCTGCTGGCACTCTTGTACCTTGGTGTGAAGAACATTCATCTTGGTCCAACCCTGCCTGCATTTTTAAGCCCGAATGTTGCAAAAGTTCTGGTGGATAATTTTGGAATTGCGGGTATCACAACGGTAGATCAGGATATGGAAATCTTTTTTGGTAAGTCATAATAACAAACAGAAAGACCCTCCGTTTAAAAAACGGAGGGTCTTGTGCTGCTTTTAATCTGATAAAGAAATGGTCGAACCGTTTGCGGATGGGGTGACAATGATCTTATCGTGAATCCGCTCGTACAGCTGTGATACGTGAGAGATGATACCGACCAGATGACCATCATCCTGAAGGCTCATCAGGGTTTGGATTGCCATATCCAGCGACTGTGGATCAAGGCTGCCAAAGCCCTCATCCACAAACATGGTCTGGATGCGGATGCCGCCTGCATGGTGCTGGACAACCTGCGCCAGTCCCAACGCAAGCGCCAGAGAAGTCTGAAAGCTTTCTCCGCCTGAAAGGGTGGAGACGTGGCGTGGAATGCCGGTGTAGCTATCGAAGATTTCAAGATCCAGTCCCGAAGAGGTGTTCCCGCGGGAACGGTCCTTTTTGCGCAGCAGACGGTAGCGGCCCATACTCATCTGGTTAAGATGCAGGTTTGCCACTGCGATGATCTGCTCAAAGTAGCCGGACAGCACAAAACTTTCAAATGAAAGTCGCTGTGGATTTTTGCCGCTGGAAATCTCTGCAAGACCGCCGATAGTTTCAAAATCCTGCTGTAGCTGCTCTAATTTTTTGACATAGCTTTCGATACCGGAAAGTAAGCGGGAATTCAGATGATAACGCTCCTGAATCTGGCTTAATTCCTGCTTTTTCTCCTGCTGTTGGGCTAGCAGAATTTCCCTTTGCTCGGTCAGAACCTGTAAGTCAGGACGAGGGCGGCTGCCGATCTGATCGTTCAGCTGGTTTCTTCTGCTTTGTGCAGCAAGAAGCTGACGGGAATATCCGTCAATTTTCTGCTTTAATACTTCCCGCTGGCTCATCTGCTCTGCAAGGGAGAGAAAAGAAGATTCATCAGCAAACTGATTTTTGGAAAGCTGTCCTAAAAATTCTTCGGTAAGCTGCTGGCGGCGTTCCAGCAGGGAAGAAAGATCTCCGGAAATCTGGGAAACAGCAGCTTCCAGCTGACTTTTCAGGCTGCTTTCCTGTTGAAAACGGGTGTTAATCTTTTGAATCTGCTGTTTTAGCTGCCCTTCCTGCTCGGAAAGCTGTTTCTGCTCTGCCAGCAAATCAGAAAGGGTTTGTCCGCTATCCAGAGAAGAATGGGCGTGATATTCTTCGGTCAGGGTGTTCAGGGAAGCGCTCAATGCACTGACCTTCTCCTGTGTTGGAAGAATCTGTTCCTGAAGGTAATCCGGGTCGAAGTAACGGCTGTGCGATACCTTTTCGAGCGGTATCTTTTGAACAATCAGTGCTTCCAGCTGTTGGATTTGCGATTGGACTTTTAAGAGAAGTTCCTGAACTTTTTGTTCCGGTGTAGGATGGGAGAGAAAATTTTGGTCAAATAGCTGTGGCTGCTTGGAAACAAGCTCTTCCAGCAAAGCCTGTTTGGAAGAAAGGGTTCCGAATGCCTGCTGCATTTTGGTGGAAAGAAGGTTAAGTTCGTCTGCATTGACCTCCTGTCCCGATGCAAAGGCGGGGGAAGGATGATGAACCGAACCACACACTGGACAGGGAACCCCTTCCGACAGTTCCTGAGCCAAAAGTGCCGCCTGCATCTTGTGCATGGTATCCTGTGCCTGCTGATAGTTTTGGGAAGCAAGCTCAAACTGCTGGCGTGAGGAAGTAATTTCCTGACATAATGTTTGAGCACGCAGCAGGAGAGAAGCCTGCTGCGAAAGCTTTGCCCGCTCCAGCAGCAGCTGACTTAAAGCAGCGCTTCGTTTGGCACTGGCAAGTTCTTTTTTGAGCTGGGAGATGCGGGCAGATGTTTCCTCCTGACGTTTTTGCTGTTCGATGGCCTGCTCCAGTTTTTGAATCTTCTGGTAGCAGAGATCGCGCTGCAAGTTAAGCGACTCGACCTGCTGAAACTGCTCTGCTGCGCGCAAAAAATCCGCACTTTTGTTAGTAAGCTCCTGTTTTGCTTTGGCAAGCTGATCTGATTTTTCTGTGGTCTGACGCCGACAGTCCCGAAGCAAGGTGTAAACCGGCATCATCTGGGCGGCAGTATCTAAAAGAGAGAGCTGTTCCTTTTGGCGGGAAATCTCCTCGTCTTGGGAAAGAAGATCCAGAAGCTCGGATTCTACCGTTTCCCGAAGCCCAAAGAGCTGTTCGAGTTCCTGTGCTTTTTGCAGACAAAGGGTAGCATCAGAAAGAGAAGCTTCTGTTTTGTCCACTTCCTGATTTAGAACAGTAATCTGCTCCTTCTGGGAGAGGAGGGTTTGATTTAGGTGCTCGCAGACGGCAGAAGGGGAGGGATATTCTGCATGGATGAGGTCATGCAGAACCTCATCTTCGGAACAGTCGAGCTGTGACAGCATCGAAAGAGCAGCCTGACGCGCGGTGTCAGATTCTTTTTTGAGCTGGTCAGCACGTTTGGAAAGCTCTGCAGTAAATCGCTCATAAAGGTCAGTCTGAAAAATCTGGCGAAAGATATCCTGCTTTTCCTTGCTGGAAGCGTCCAGAAACCGCCGGAATTCTCCCTGCGCGAGCATGACGATTTTGCGAAACTGCTCACAGTTTAAGCCCAAAAGTTCCTCAATGCGGGCATTGGCATCCCGTCCGGTCAAAACCTGCTGATCCGGCAAGGTAAGCAGAACCTCCCCGCTTGATTCGATCAGCTCTTTTTTGCGTTTGGAGTAGACCATCTGTTTGGGAGTGCGGCGGATATGATAGGTTTTTCCTTCCAGAGAAAAGGTAAACTCAACAAAGCAGAGATCCTGCGGCTGTGCGTGATGGCTTTTAAAGGAATCAGTGGTGCGGGTATTGCCGCTTGCATGAGAATAGAGCGCAAAGCAGATGGCATCAAAGATGGTAGTTTTGCCGGCACCGGTTGGTCCGGAAATCAGGAAGATGCCGCTTTCAAATTGGGTGAAATCAATTTCCACCGTATCCGGATAGGGACCAAACGCATGAAATTTTAGTAAGATTGGTTTCATTCTTCTTCCTCCCTGTCCTTTCCTGCCTTTTTCAGTGCTTGTGAAACGATGTCCTGTTTCTCTTTATCCAGCTGCTGACCGGTAATCTGCTGATAAAATCGGGAAAACAGTTCCATCGGTTCAAGGGCTGCAAGGTCAAGAGAAAGTTCCGGTGTATTTTGCTGGACACTTTGACAGAAGGAGAGCCCCAGTGTATGCGGATAAACTTCCCGCAGACGGCTCATGGCGTTTAAAACAGGACCGTCCGAGATAATCTGTGCAAAAACGTAGTCTTCACTCTTGTTTTCCTGCTTACAAAGTTCCTCCATCGTTCCGCAAACAAGCCGCAGATCCCGACGGGGGATAAGTGGGATAAGAGAAAAAGAGATTTTTCCTTTTTCGCTGATTTCCACAACAGTGACCGATTTGCTGTTTTTTGCCTCATCCACCGAGTATTTGAGCGGAGAACCGCTGTAACGCATGATATCGCTTCCAGCGCGCTGCGCAGAATGCAGGTGTCCTAATGCGACATAGTCAAACAGCCCTTCGCAGCAGGAGAGATCGGTCAGATCGCTGGTACCGACCGAAGTTTCTGATCCGCAGGTCTGCGGCAGAAGCGGAGTGTTTTCTTCACTCCCATGGTGCTGATTCATAAAAAATCCGTGGGCAAGCAGGACATTTCGTTCATCCGGGCAGATGATATCGCGGTTATGTTCCATGATGGCTTCCAGCGCCTGCGTAGAGGTGTGAATAGAGCTGTCCTCATACATCAGCCGAACCTGTGCCGGAACAAAGTAAGGGAGCAGGAAAAAATTGATTTTGCCCAATGAATCGTAGAGAGTGACCTTTTGCAGCTGCGGTTTTAGCTGACCGACAAGGTATAATCCGCTTTGCTCAAACAGATAGCTTCCATAGGAAACGCGACGGGGGGAGTCGTGGTTGCCGCTGATGGCAAGGATGGGAAGGTGGTAGCGGCGGATGAGGGTGGTGAACATCTCATCCAGCAGGCTGACCGCCTGTGCAGAGGGCATCGAGCGGTCATACAGGTCACCGCTGATGAGAAGAGCATCGATCTTTTGATCCTCGATGATCTGACAAAGCTGCTCAAAAAATGCCCGCTGGTCGTCCAGCAGGGAAAATTCAAAAAGACTGCGCCCGATATGCCAGTCCGAAGTGTGCAGCAATTTCATGAAACGGGCTCCTTTCCAGAAGTTTGTTCCCATTATACCATAAATTTGTTTGGAACTGAATAAGCACAAAGAATCCCACAGACAGAATAAATTGTTTCACCGCATGCAAAACTAGAAAGGAACGGTAATTTTTCGAACATCAGTTTGGGAGGGAACACAGTGCGGACAAAGTGTGTCTGGGAAAAGATTTTGCCAATCAGTGTGGGGCTGATGCTGTATGAATTGGCAGCAGGGTCTTCTTTTTATTTGATGGAGCTGTCACTTGTTTTACTGGCAGGTTCTTTTTTGTTTGAGGAAAGAAGACTATTTATGCAGCTCCCAAAAACGATAAGCACTTTGGGACAGGAGCTGAAAAGGCTTTGCTGGGTTTGGATTTTTCTGGGGCTGTATCTTGGATGGGAGATAGTTACCCTGAGCTATTCGATCTATCCGGAAGGAGTTTTTGATAAGTACAAGGTTGTTTTTCTGATGGTTTGTTTTACCATCCTGATTTTGTGGTACCGGCAGAAAGGAACAAACTCGGAATTCTTAATGGATAACAGAAGAAAAACACTGCTGTTTGTTTTCGCCGTATCTGCAATGACAGCGGCAGTACTTTCGGTTATCAACATTTCTTTTCCGGTGTTGTATCCGGTTTTGTATGGAAGAAGACTGTCGCTGAGACTGGACTACAATCTGTTTTCGCAGGTTGTTTTATTTGGATTGATTGCGGGAGAAACCCTAATTGGAGCACGACAGGAAAATATTTTGTGCAAAAAACGGCTGTTTTTGTGGCTTGTCTGTGCACCAGCAGTGGTTTTAAGCTCCTCAAGGCGCAATACCATTTTTTTGTTGTGCTTTTTTGTCTGGACAGTGCTTTACACTGCGGTAAAAATAAAGAAAGAGGAAACAGACAGCTTAGGAAAATATTCTTTGAAAGCAATCGTTTCTTGGAAATCGGTCTTACAGTGGGCAGCAGTGCTGATGGGAGTGATCGTACTGACAGGACTGATGCAGATTTATTTGGATTGGCAGTACGAGCGGATGGAAGAAAGGGCAAGGCTGGAAAACAGGGAAGTGACCGGGATTTCGGACGGTTCTGCTCTGGAACGGTATGAGCAGATTGCGCAGGGGGGCGGAGAATCTAAGCGAAAAATCATCTGGTCGGTGGCAATCCGGGAGTATGCAGATTTTTCTTTGAGCGAAAAGCTAACCGGAAAAGGGTTTGGTTATGATCGCCTACTTTATCAAAAGACAGACGACAAAGAGCTGCTGGAAGCCTATGCACCGGAGTCCAGAAGTCTTTTGTCTGCGCACTGTTTTGTGCTGGCAGATCTGTTAAACAGTGGGCTGATTGGTGCTGTGCTGGGGATTTTGGTTTGGGCTGCAATTGGAGTAAGGCTATTAAAAATGCTTTTGGCAGGAGAAAAAGGAACTATGTTCTTTGTCATCACATTGGGCATTACATTTGCAAACAATCTGATTTCCAACCGCTACGGTTTTTTGTACGATAAATATTTCTGGCTGCTGCTTAGCATGTTGTGATGAAAATTTATGTTTTGCCCAAAGTGGCGGAATATGTTACAATAGAACAGCAAAAGGAGGATGATCGATATGCTGATTCCGATTCTGGGACGAGCCGGCAGCGGCAAAACTACGTGGATTCTTGATAAGGTCGAACAGACGGCAAAACAGGGCGGCAGAGTGCTGCTTATTGTGCCAGAACAGTTTTCTTTCGAGATGGAAAAAGCAGTCTATGCCCGCTGTGAGGGAAAGCTTGCAATGCAGGTGGAGGTGTATAGCTTCACCCGCCTGTGCCACCATATTTTCCAGCAGTGCGGTGGGATGGCAGGAGAGGTGCTTACCGATCCTGCACGCCAGATATTGATGAGCCTGGCACTGGGACAGGCAAGGGATCAGCTGGATCTTTATCTTCGCCCTTCCCGCAATACTGCCTTTGTTTCTACCATGCTCCGGCAGGTAGATGAGTTTAAAAATGCTGGCGTGACACCGCAGAAGCTGCGAGAATTTTCCAAACAGACCGCCTTGCCCCAGCTGGCAAAGAAGACCGAAGAGATGTCCACCATCTATGAATATTATCAGGCGCTTCTGTCAAACCGTTTTCGGGACGAAAAGGACAGCATCCGCACCTGCTGTGACCTTTTGGAAAACAATATGTCCGGCAAGGGATATTTTAGAGGCTACACCATCTTCATCGATTCCTTCATGACTTTTATGGCAGGGGAAAAACGCCTGATGCAGCTGATGCTTTCCGAGTGCGAAAACATGTATATCACCTTCCCAATTGATGGTTTATCAAACCGCACTTCTCAGGATGATTCTGATAAAGAAATTGGTTCGGACGATGATGCAATTTATCTTGAGGATGGGACCTTTGACACTGCCCGGGAAACCGCGATGAAGCTAATCCGCAGTGCAAAGGAAGCAGGTGTTTCGGTAGCGGCACCGGTTGTCTTAAAAGAAGGACGGCGTTTTGCATCAGAACGGCTTTCTTTTCTGGAACACTGGTTCCCCTGCATCCATCAGCCTGAATATCAGGGAGAAGGAGAGAACGGGGACGTTGAGGTGATGCATGCGCCAAACCCGTATGAAGAGGTACGCTTTGCTGCGGCGAAGATCGTAAACATGGTGCGCAGTCAGGGGCTTACATACAATCAGATTGCCCTCATTGCCAGAAAGATCGACCCTTATCTGACCGCAATCGAGGATATCTTCCCGAAATATAATATCCCGTTCTTCTTTGACTTTAGGGAAGATGTGCAGTCCATCCCGGTATTTTCGCTGGTGTTTTCTGCATTGGACGCGCTGCGGAGCAATTTTGATACCCAGTATCTGCTCTCCCTTGCAAAGAATCCGCTGATGGGAATGGATTCGGTAAAGACTTCCCAGCTGGAAAATTACTGCTTCTTGTGGGGAATCGACCACCGACAGTGGCTTTCAAAGGAAAACTTTGAAAACAATCCGCGCGGTATGGTGGAGGATTTTACCGAACAGGACCGCATGGATCTGGATGAAATCTGGCAGACAGCGCAGGAAATCATGACGCCGCTAAAACATTTTCAGGATGCGCTCGGCCTTTCCGGTCAGGAACAGGCACCAAAGGCAGATGGACTTTGCTTTGCAAAAGCAGTGTACGATTTCCTGATTGACAGCGGTGCAAAAGAGCGGCTCGAACAGACCGCTTCGAACATTGCAAAGAGTGCAGAAGAGGAGAGGACGCTTCGCTTAAATGCCGGTGCATGGGATATCCTGATGGAGCTTTTGGATGTGTTTTCCCATGTATTGCAGGAAATCCCGCTTTCTTTGGAGCAGCATCGAGAGCTGTTTTTGATGGCAGCACTCAGCAGTGATATCGGTTCAATTCCAAACACTCTGGATCAGGTATCGATCGGAAGTGCAGACCGTATGCGTCCAAACAGCCCGAAAGCCACCATTGTGATCGGTATCAATCAGGGAGAATTTCCACCTCAGCTTTCGGAAAACGGTCTGTTTTCGGAGGTGGAGCGTGACCGTCTGCTGGAAAGCGGAATTCAGCTGAACCCTTCGGTCATCAAGCTTGATTCCTATGAAAAGTACTATCTGTATTCTGCGCTCTGTACACCATCCCATCATCTGGTCGTGACCAGCCACACCGCAAAGCTCACCGGAGAGGCAACACCGGATTCCCCGGCAATCAAAGCGCTGCTGAGAATGTTCCCGGGCTGTGAACGATCTACCCATGATCTGCCGGAGGAATTTTATATCGTCAATGAGCAGACCGCATTCGAGGCGCTCTGCCGCAACATCCATGAGGATTCCCCATTTACCGCCTCATTACTTGCCTATTTAAAGGAAGGAGAGTATGCGCCGAAAATCGAGCAGGTTATGAAGGTACTGCGCGCAGGAGCCTTCCGTATGCAGGACAGGGAGATTTCCCGAATGCTGTTTGGAAGCCGGATGCGGCTTTCCCCTTCGAGGGTCGAGCGGTACTTCACCTGTCCATTTGCTTATTTTTGTTCAGGCGGGCTTAATCTGCAGGCACGCCGCAAGGTGGAGATTTCCCCGATGCAGTCGGGAACCATCATCCATTTTGTGCTGGAACGAATGGTGTCAGCTCATGGAGGAAAGGGGTTGGGAGAACTTTCCTGGGATGAGACCGAACAGGAGGTCCGTCAGCTGCTGCACCAATTCCTTGCAGACCGTGTCAGCCGCAGTGAAAGCTTAAGCAAACGTTTTCACTATCTGTTTGAACGTTTGAGCATCACGCTGACCCGGCTTTTGCGTCAGCTTGCGGCGGAATTTGCACAAAGCGAGTTTGAGCCAGTTCGCTATGAGCTGCCAATCCGTCAGGGCGGGGAGGTCGCTCCACTGGAGTTGATGCTGGAAAATGGCGTCAGAGTCAGCGTGGAGGGAATCGTGGACCGTGTGGATTTGATGGAAAAGGACGGAAAGAAGTACGTGCGGGTAGTCGATTATAAGTCGGGCAGCAAGAATTTCCAGCTGGACGATGTCTATTACGGACTTAATTTGCAGATGCTCATCTACCTGTTTTCTATCTGGAAAAACGGAACAGGGGACCTTGCGAACTGTCTGCCGGCAGGGGTACTCTACCTTCCGGCAAAGGATCACATCATCACTGCTTCCAGAGATACCAGCGACGAGCAGATCGAAAAGGAGCACCGCAAGCGCTACCGCATGAACGGTCTGGTTCTGGAAGACCCAACCTGTGTTGCCGGCATGGAGCAGAAGGTTTCCGGTGTGTTCATCCCGGTCAAGACAAAAGCCGATGGCAGCTTTGACGCGCGCTCTAGCCTTGCAACCCTAGAGCAGATGGGACAGATTCAGCGCCATATTGAGCTAGTGCTCTCCGAAATGGCAAAAAATCTTCAGGACGGAAAGATTGAGGCTCTTCCGGTATCCTCTTCTGGGATGGAGCCCTGTCAGTACTGTGATTATAAACCGATCTGCCAGCATGGTCAGGACGGTGCGAGCAGAAAACTGACCGCTTTGGGAAAAGAGGAGTTTTTTGCCTGCCTAAGAAAAGAAGAGAAAGGGGAGAGGACGGATGGGGAATAAATCAGCGCCCAAATGGACAGATGCCCAGCAAAAGGCAATTTCCTGCCGGGGAGGAACGGTACTCGTCTCGGCAGCGGCAGGAAGCGGAAAAACGGCAGTTCTGGTACAGAGGGTAATCGACATCCTCACCGACAGAGAGCATCCGGTGGATGCAAACAAGATACTGGTCGTGACCTTTTCCAACGCAGCCGCAGAGGAGATGCGGCAGAGAATCCATTCCCGTCTTTCGGAACTGATCGCCCAGAACCCCGCAGATAGCTATCTGATGCGGCAGAGAACATTGCTTTCGGCAGCACATATCAGTACGGTGCACTCTTTCTGTCTGGATTTAGTACGGGCAAATTTTCAGCTGCTGGACATTCCGGCAGATTTTCGACTGGGAAGCGACAGCGAAATAAAGCTTTTGGAAGAAGACATCGCAAAGGAAACCATCGAGCAGAACTATGAGGACAACGACGGACGTTTTTCTGATCTGGTGGAGCTGGTTTCCTCCGGACGGGACGACAAGGGGTTGCTGGACACCTTAAAGCGGTTATATGCGTTTGTGCGTTCCCATCCGTTTTATCAGGACTGGTTAAACGAAAAATTGCTGATGTATGATGATACCATCCCGGTTGCAGAAACTGTGTGGGGAAAGGTCATCCTGTCCTACGCAAGGGACGCGGCGGCCTATGCGCAGAGCCAGATTAAGCGCGCCATCTGTGAGATGGAGGGCGATCCTGTCATGGAAAAGGCCTATATCAGCGCATTTGAGAGCGATCTGTCGCAGGTGGAGAGTCTGTTGTGCGAACTTTCCTACGGAAAATGGGACGATATCTGTGATATGCTGTCCGGATTAAAATTTGAGCGATTGGGAGCACTGAGAAATTACGAGGACGACAGCAAAAAGGAACTGGTACAGCGCCTGAGAAAAACAGCGCAGGCAGTCTTAAAGGAGCTTTCAGAGAAACTGTTCTGCGTGGATGAGGAAGGCTTTTCGGAGGATATCCGTTTTCTTCGTCCGAGAATCGAGACGCTGTTTGAGCTTGTGCTCGACTACGACAGAAGGCTGATGCAGGCAAAGAAGGTAAGAAGCTTGCTTGACTTTTCGGATTTGGAACATTTTGCAGTGCAGCTGCTGGTCAAAGAAGAAAATGGTACGCGCAAAAAAACACCGCTTGCACAAGAACTTTCGCAGGAGTTTGCTTTTGTGCTGGTTGATGAATATCAGGACACCAACGCAACGCAGGATATGATTTTTCAGAGTGTGTCGCGAAAGGACAATCTCTTCATGGTAGGGGATGTCAAGCAGAGTATCTATCGGTTTCGTCAGGCGATGCCGGAGATCTTTATTGAAAAGAGAAATACCTTCCACGATTATGATGAAAAAAACTATCCGGCAAGAATCATTCTTTCCCACAACTTTCGTTCCAGAAACGAAGTTACCGACTGCATCAACTTTATCTTTCAGTCGGTGATGAGCCGGGAAGTGGGCGAAATCGACTACGATGATAAGGAAGCACTGACCGCGGCGGCAACCTACCCGCAAAAGGAGGATGCTGCGACCGAAATTCACCTGATTGAGAATGAAAGTGAAGAATTTTCGGACCAGCTGGCAGAGGCTTCCTATGTGGCAAAGAAGATTAAATCCATGCTGGATGAAGGATTTACCGTCAGCGAGGGCGGAGAACTGCGCCCGGTACAGCCAAAGGATATCTGTATCCTGCTGCGCTCGATGAAGAATAAGGCAGAGGTCTACGCAAACGAACTGTCCCGCATCGGGGTGGAGGTGTGGACCGATTCGAAAGCGGGATTTCTGGATACAGTGGAGGTGTCGACTGCCCTTTCTATCTTGCGGGCGGTGGATAATCCCCTGATCGACATTCACCTCACTGCGGCGATGATGTCACCAGTCTATGGATTTTCCGCAGATGATATGGCAGTAGTGCGGATGAAGGACCGTTCGTCACATCTGTATCAAAACTGTCAGGCAATCGCTGCGGCAAATCCCGAGGATCTGACAGAACAGGAAGCACAGCGTCAGGAACTTTGTCAAAAATTCCTGCAATCCTTTTCTGAGCTTCGGCTGATCGCTTCGGCAAGTCCGGCACACCGCCTGATTCAGCAGCTGATTGAAAAAACCGGACTGTGGGATCTGGTGCTTGCCATGAAGTATGGACAAACCCGAAAAGCAAATCTCAGGTTGCTGATTGAATATGCACAGGAATATGAAGCGGGTGGACAGAAGGGAATCGCAGGATTTCTGCGCTTTGTGGATAAGATGCAGAGCCGCGGGGAAGACTGGGCGTGTGCAAGCTCGGTTACCGATCGTTCGAATGCAGTGCGGATTATGAGTATCCATCATTCCAAAGGGCTGGAGTTTCCGGTGGTATTTTTGTGCGATACGGCAAAGAAGTTTAATACGCAGGATCTGCGCAGCAACATGCTTTTACACTCCCAGCTGGGATTTGCCTGCTGTGCCAGAGATTTTGTCACCCGAAAGCAATATCCGACCGTGCCGATGGAGGCTCTGAGGCTGGAGCTGGAACGTTCGATGCTTTCGGAGGAGATGCGCATTTTGTATGTAGCGCTTACCCGTGCAAAGGAAAAACTGATCGTTACCTCGGTGCAGAATCAGCTGGACAAAAAACTTTCGGGCTACACCAGTGCTTTAACTGAACGGCAGAAGATTTCCCCATACGTTGCACGAGGCGCTGCAAGCTATGCCGACTGGATTTTGATGAGCCTTGTGTTCCATCCAAACTTTACCAAACTATGTATGGAACTTGGCTGCATGCCCGAAGATGTGGTGACCTATCCGGTGTGCCGCTTTGTTCCGGTGGTTGCAAAGGTAAATGGGACCGAGGAACAGAATACAGGGGAAGAACTTTTATTTACGCAAAAACCGGATCAGAGGTTGATTGAGAAAATCCGGGAATGCTGTACCGATCCTTATCCGGACAAACAGGCAAGGGAGATCGTCACCAAGCTTTCTGTTTCGCAGGTTGTACACGGCGAACATCAGGATGTTCCGTTTTCCAGGGAGCCTTCCTTTCTAAAGAAGGAGGAAGGAGCGCTCTCAGCAGCCCAAAAAGGAACAGCATTGCATACCTTTATGAGCTGCGCTGACCACAAAGCAGCAGAACATGATCTGCAAGGAGAGCTTGAGCGCTTGGTACGGGAAGGTTATCTGACTCAAAATCAGGCACAAAGCATTGACCGAAAGGCAGTTTTGTGCTATTATCAGTCAGGACTTTTTAAGCGAATCAGTCTTTCTTCCCATGTACGTCGGGAGTTTGCGTTCCAGGGACAGCTGGGAAAAGAGGAACTGGAAAGCGTGATTCCAAACATCGGGTCTCACCTTGTCACGGTACAGGGTATCGCTGACCTTCTGTTTGAGGAAGAGGATGGATTTGTACTGGTCGATTTTAAGACAGATCATGTGGCAAATCTTGCTGTTTTGGCAGAGCGCTATGAAAAGCAGATGCGTTTGTACGCAAAAATGCTTGGAAAAATTACGCCAAAACCAATCAAGGAACAGATCATCTATTCGCTGTATCAGGGCAGAGAGATCGTTTTGTAAAGCCTTTTTTGAAAAGGTCCACAAACAAAAAGGAAAAACTTTGCCGCTTTGTTGTGCTTTTTGGCAAAATGCAAAAACAGATAAAAAAACTGTTGACAAAGCAGACAAAACGTGGTAAAGTATTCTACGAAAACAAAGCAGAACAACATTCCGTTCTCACCGGCTCACAAAGGGTGCAGCCAGGTCAATACTTTGATTATCAGCTCGATTTTCGGGCAGATTCAATGTGACCTTATCAGCGCAGGCGGAATACGTCTGCGCTTTCATTTATTTGAGGTGCTTTGGAGGTGCTTTACCATTAGCAAAAAGGAAATGCCTATCAATGAGGAAATCAGAGAAAAGGAAATCCGCGTAATCGGTCCGGACGGTAATCCGCTGGGCATCATGAGCTCGAAAGAAGCTTTGCAGATTGCGCAGAGAGAAAATCTTGATTTAGTCAACATTTCTCCAAAAGCAGTACCGCCGGTATGCAAGATTATGAATTACGGCAAGTACCGCTTTGAACAAGCAAAACGCGAGAAAGAAGCAAAGAAAAAGCAGAAAACCGTAGAGATCAAAGAGATCAGACTTTCTCTGAAGATCGATACACATGACTTTGAAACAAAGGTCAACCAGGCCAAGAAGTTTTTGGAACACGGCGACCGCGTAAAAGTTGCAATTCGTTTCCGCGGACGTGAGATGGCTCATCCGGAACTTGGCAACGCTACCATTAAACGGTTTGCAGATGCTTGTGCGGATGTTGGAGTCATTGATAAACTTCCAAAAATGGAAGGACGCAGCCTGATTATGTTCATCTCCGCAAAACCGGCATCTAAAACAACTGCAAAGCAAACCGAGAAACCGGTTTCTGAAAAACCGGCAGAAAAGCCTGCGGAGGAAACAAAGGCAGAAGATCAGGAATAATCCTGATACCTGCAAAGCAACAATAAGGAGGAAACAACAATGCCAAAGCTCAAAACACATACTGGAGCAAAAAAACGTTTTAAATTGACCAAAAACGGTAAAGTAAAACGCGCTCATGCGTTCAAACGTCACCTGCTCAACAACGGCCGCAAAACAACAAAACGTAAAAGAGGCCTGAGAAAAGCAACTTACGCTGACAAGACCAACGTAGCAGCTATCAAACATCTGCTGCCATACGCATAATTGACCAAAACAACCTACACGGAGGGATATAGACATGGCTCGAGTTAAGGGCGCGATGATGACTCGCAAAAGAAGAAAGAAAGTTCTGAAACTGGCGAAAGGCTACTTCGGCAGCAAATCCAGACATTTTAAGATGGCTAAACAGGCTGTTTACAAATCCGGTAACTATGCTTACATCGGCCGTAAACAGAAAAAACGTGACTTCAGAAGACTTTGGATCACCAGAATCTCTGCAGCTTGCCGCGCAAACAACGTTTCTTACTCTGTATTCATCAATGGTTTGAAGAAAGCCGGCATTGATCTGAACAGAAAAATGCTGTCCGAAATCGCTATTCATGATGCAGCAGCATTTACCGCTCTTGTTGAAAAAGCAAAAGCAGCTCTCTAATTTAGAACAAAACGCCCGGGTCGTATGACAACGGGCGTATTTTGTTAATTGGATATTTTAAGATTTAAAGGAATGGACAGGATGCAGACAATCACTTCGAAGGACAACCCCAAAATTAAAGAAGCGGCAAAGCTGGTACAGTCCAAAAAAGCACGCCGGGAAAAAGGTCTGTTTTTGACCGAAGGGCTGCGTCTTTGTATGGATGCGGTAAAAAGCGGCAGAATACCATTGCAGACCTTCCTGACACAGGCGGTATATTCCCAGCTTGAGCAAAGGAAAGACGGCAGGGAGCTGCTTTCTCAAAGTCGAGAAATTTATCTGATTACTGATGAAATTGCTGATAAACTTTCAGATACCCAGACACCGCAGGGACTGTTCTGTACATTTGAAATACTTGACAATCGGGAAAGGCTTGCTACAATAAAGAGGAATCGGGTTGTGGTGCTTTCTTCCTTACAGGATCCCGGCAACATCGGAACGATCATCCGAACCGCAGAAGCGTTTGGGGTGGATTTGATTGTGATGAGTGCGGACTGTCCGGATCTTTATGCACCTAAAACGCTCCGCGCAACTATGGGCGGTGTGTTCCGCATGCCGATTCTGGTGACCGATGACCTGAAAAATGAGATTCTTTCCATGAGGAAAGAAGGTATTTCGGTATATGCGGCAGCACTCAAGCAAAACAGTGTTCCAATTACACAGATTGGCTTTGATGCCCCGAGTGCTGTTGTAATCGGAAATGAAGGCAACGGCCTGACCGATGAAATGATCGAGGCGTGCACAGCACCGATGATTATTCCGATGGCGGGCAAGGCAGAATCGCTCAATGCAGCGGTGGCAGCGACAGTAGCGATCTGGGAGATGTGCAGAAAGTAAATCGAAGAGCAGACGGGAAGGAGAGAGCAGCATGACGCGGGAACTTTATTGGATCTGGCTCTCACAGGGCCTTGGAACGGCAAGCCCGGCAGCGCAGGCAGTAGTCGAACATCAGCTTGATCCACAGAAGTTATGCGCGATGAGTTTGCAGGAACTGCTTCAGATGGAGCTGCTTTCGGCAGAAGTTTGCAAAAAGCTCAAGTCCTTTCCACTGCAAAGCGCACAGAAGATTCTGGACCGCTGCAAGGAACGCGGCTATTCTGTTCTCAGCAGTGAGGATCAGGATTATCCCCGGCAACTGTTGTCCCTGTGTGATCCGCCGCTTGTGCTCTATGTACAGGGCGATACCCGGCTGCTTGGAATGATGGAAACCCTTCCGGTTCTGGCAGTGGTTGGCACCAGAAATCCAAGTGATTATGGTGTTCGGGCAGCAAAAGATCTGTCACGAAAACTTGCCCAGATGGGACTGGTGATTGTCAGTGGTCTTGCCATGGGCATTGATGCCTGTGCCCATCAATCTACGTTGAGTGTTCACGGAAAGACTGTGGCGGTACTTGGCTGCGGGCTTGATTACACCTATCCTGCACAGACAGCAGGACTGCGGGAACAAATTTTGCGTCAGGGCGGAACCGTTTTATCTGAGCTTGCGCCGGCAGTTTCGGTTAATGGAAAATATTTTCCGGTTCGAAATCGCCTCATCGCGGGATTGTCTCAGGGAGTTTTGGTGGTGGAAGCACCGGCAAGAAGCGGTGCACTCATTACAGCTTCTTGTGCTCTCGAACAGGGCAAGGATGTGTTTGCAGTGCCGTTTGGAATTTATGATCGAAATGGTGCGGGAACACTGGGGCTGATTCGGGATGGAGCGATTCCGGCAATCAGTGCACAGGATGTAGCATACCCGTTTGCACAGCGCCTTTCCAGACAGATTGCTCTGGAGGCCCAGAAGGAAACAGCAAAAGTACAAAAAATAGAGGAAAAAATAATACAGGAAAAAGAAAAGACAGTGCATGACGTACATTCTTTCCAAAGAGAGGATGAGCACGCAGCGCATACTCTGCCAAAAACAGAGAGAATTTACCGGGGATCTGATGAAAAACAGATTAATCCGGATGTTGAATCGGCAGAATGGAAGAGGGAAAAAGAAAAGCTTTTAACAGAGTTTTTAACCTTAACCAATCAGTATAAGGAAGAAATTGTACCGGAAGAGATTTTAAAATCGCTTCCAATCCAAAACAGGACATCACAAGTGCCTGCAAATGCAAGGCCTTTGACGATAGATCAGGCAGAACAGCCGGAAGAGAACAGCTTGACCGAAAGCATGACTGAACAGCAGAAAAAGGTGTATGGAATGCTCACAAAACAGCCTCAGCCGCTTGAAGAGCTGGCACAGCGCTGTCAGATGAGTGTGGGAGAACTGACATCGATTTTGTTTGAGATCGGGGTTCCCGATCCGATCAGGGTCTATCCGGGAAGAATGTTCAGCCTGAAGTAAGCAAGACACAGATTCCAATTTTCTTCTGAGGAAAACCAGTGCAGGAGAAAGAAGTGGAGGTTTGAATGGTAAACGAAAAAGTGGAGCAGACCGCAGAAAAAAAGACCAAAGCAACAGCGGTCAAAGCTTCCTCTAAAAAGGATACAACGAAAAAAACTGCTGCAAAGAAAACAACAACAGCAGCGAAAAAGACAACAACCAAAAAGAAAGCAGCAACAACCAAGAAAGCTGCTGCACCAAAACTGGTTATCGTGGAGTCCCCAGCCAAAGCAAAGACCATCCAGAAATATCTGGGCAAGGGATATGAGGTTATGGCATCGATGGGACACATCCGTGACCTGCCAAAATCCAGATTGGGTGTCGACATCGAAAATGGATTTAAACCAGAATATATTGATATCCGCGGCAAGGGTGAGCTGAGAAACGAGCTCAAGAAAAAGGCAAAAAAATCAAGCTTTGTCTATCTCGCAACCGACCCTGACCGTGAGGGTGAAGCAATTTCCTGGCATCTTTCCAACATGCTGGGTCTGGACAATAATCAGGAAAACCGCGTGACCTTCAACGAGATCACCAAAAGCGGTGTCAAAAATGGAATGGCTGCACCGCGTCACATCGATGTTAATTTAGTCAACGCGCAGCAGACCCGCCGTGTGCTCGACCGTCTGGTAGGCTATAAGCTCAGCCCTTTCCTGTGGAAAACAGTAAAACCAGGACTTTCTGCAGGTCGTGTACAGTCGGTTGTCGTAAAACTGATTGTAGACCGTGAGCGGGAAATCCAGGCATTTAAGCAGGAAGAGTACTGGACCATCGATGCAAAACTTTCCACCAGCCGCTCCAAAAAGCAGTTTCCTGCAAAACTGACCTCTTATCAGGGAGAAAAAGTGGAAATTCCAAACGAGGAAAAAGCACAGCAGATTCTTTCTGAACTGGAAAATAAGGACTTTGTTATCTCTGAAATCAAAAAAGGCGTGAAGAAAAAGGTTCCTGCTCCTCCGTTTATCACATCCACCTTGCAGCAGGAAGCTTCCCGCCGCTTGGGATTCCAGGCAAAACGCACCATGAAGGCAGCACAGGAACTGTATGAAGGTATTGATCTGCCAAAACTGGGTGCTGTGGGTTTGATTACCTACATGAGAACCGACTCGCTCCGTATCTCGGAAGAAGCAGTTCAGGGAGCAAGAGAATATATCACCGGAAAGTACGGTGCAGAATATCTGCCGGAGAGCCCGCGTGTTTATAAGAAAAAGGGAAATACTCAGGACGCGCACGAGGCAATCCGTCCAACCATGCCTTCGATGACACCGGAGCAGGTGAAGGAATCGCTGACGTTGGATCAGTATAAACTGTACAAACTGGTTTGGGAGCGCTTTACCGCAAGTCAGATGGCGGATGCTCTGCTGGATACCGTGTCCGCAACCATTGACTGCGGCGACTATTCCTTCAAATCTTCCGGCTATTCGGTTCGTTTTGATGGATTTACCGTACTGTACGAAGAATCCAAAGATATTCCAGAAGAAAAAAGCCCAGCTCTGCCGGAACTTTTGCAGGGTGAAACTTTAAACCTCAACGATCTAGAGAAAAACCAGCATTTCACTCAGCCTCCGGCACGCTATACCGAGGCTTCGATCATCAAGGCACTGGAAGAAAACGGTATCGGCCGTCCAAGTACCTATGCACCGACCATCACAACGGTTATCCAGCGCGGCTATGTAGAGCGCGAATCCAAGAGCCTGGTTCCGACCCAGTTGGGAGAGGTGACCACCAAGCTGATGGAAGAAGAGTTTAGCTCGATTGTAAACGTGGACTTTACCGCAGAGATGGAGACCAATCTGGATAAGGTGGAGGAAGGAACTGCGGACTGGGTACAGACCCTTTCGACCTTCTACACCGAGTTTGAAAAGAACCTCACCGAAGCAGAGAAAAAGATGGAAGGCATGAAGCTGGAAGTTCCGGACGAAGTGACCGATGTTATCTGCGAAAACTGCGGTAGAAACATGGTCATCAAGATGGGACGCTTTGGAAAGTTCCTTGCCTGCCCGGGATATCCGGAATGTAAGAACACCAAAAAAATCGTCCAGGAAACACCGGGAAGCTGTCCGGTATGTGGTGGAAAGATTCACGCGAAAAAATCCAAAAAGGGAAAGACCTATTTTGGATGTGAACACAATCCACAGTGCCCGTTCATGACCTGGGACAAACCGGTAGCGGAGAAATGTCCGAACTGCGGTTCGACCCTCTTCCAGAAGGCCGGCAGAGGCGGAAAACTGCACTGCTTAAAGGAAGGCTGCGGCTACGAAAAGGAGTAAAGACCCCTTATGACACAACAGAACACCAACACACCGGTTTCGGTTATCGGAGCCGGACTGGCAGGATGTGAGGCGGCTTGGACACTGGCAAATGCCGGTGTCCCGGTAAAGCTTTATGAGATGAAACCGCACTGTTACAGCCCTGCACATAAATATCAGGGATTTGCAGAGCTGATCTGTTCCAATTCCCTCAAGGCTGCCCGTATCGGTTCTGCGGCAGGAATGCTCAAGGAAGAGATGCGCATTTTAGGCTCCATCACGATGGAAGCAGCGGCACATACCGATGTTTCCGCTGGCGGCGCTCTGGCAGTAGACCGAGAAAAATTTTCCGACTACATCACCGAAAAAATCAACGCCCATCCGCTCATCACCGTGATTCATGAACGGGTGGATGAAATCCCGCAGGGAAAGGTGATTATCGCAAGCGGACCGCTAACCGAGTCCCACCTTGCGCAGAGCATCGCGAAATTATGCGGGGAGGAATATCTTTCCTTTTTTGATGCGGCAGCACCGATTGTGACCTTTGAGTCGCTTGATCAGGACAAAGTATTCTTTGCTGCTCGCTATGGCAGGGGCGAAGACGACTATATCAACTGCCCGATGGATAAAGAACAGTATGAGCTGTTTTACAATGAGCTGGTCAATGCCCAGTCGGCAGATCTTCACGAATTTGAAAAACAGGAATTTAAGGTATATGAAGGCTGCATGCCGGTAGAGGTAATGGCAAAGCGCGGAGCAGATACCCTGCGTTATGGGCCGCTCAAACCAGTGGGACTGACCGACCCGCATACTGGACGCCGTCCATGGGCAGTGGTTCAGCTGCGTGCGGAAAACCGGGAAGGAACCCTTTATAATCTGGTTGGCTTCCAGACAAACCTCAAGTTCCCGGAACAGAAACGTGTGTTCTCCCTGATTCCGGGACTGGAACATGCAGAGTTTGTCCGCTATGGTGTCATGCACCGCAACACCTTCTTAAATTCGCCGAAGCTTCTGACATCGGCATTTTGTATGAAAGAACATCCGGATATCTACTTTGCGGGTCAGATGACCGGCGTGGAAGGATATGTGGAATCGGCGGCATCCGGCATCCTTGCGGGAAAAAATATGGCAAGGGCAATCCTCGGAAAAGAACCGCTGCTTCTGCCGGCGGACTGCATGCTGGGTGCTCTCTCCCGTTATATTGCGGACGGATCGCTTCATGACTTCCAGCCAATGGGTGCAAACATGGGAATCTTACCGCCATGGCCGGAACGTGTGAAGGACAAAACTCTGCGATATGAAAAAATTGCAGAGAGAGGACTTTCCCATCTGAAAGAATATCTGGAAGCGCTGGACCAATAAGGTTTTGGGACAGGCGCAAATCAAAATAGCAGAGAGGGGTTATGACCATGAAAATTATCGTGGATGCTTTTGGCGGCGACAACGCACCGCTTGAGATGATAAAGGGCGCCAAGATGGCGCAACAGGAATATGGTGTACAGGTGCTGCTGTCAGGAGAACGGGACAGCATTGCAGCGTGTGCAAAGGAAAACGGACTGGATATCTCGGACATCGAGATCATCGATGCTGAGGGAATGATTCCAGTGGAAGCTGACCCGACCACTCTGCTCAAAGAGTATGAAAACTGCTCGATGGCGGCAGGACTGCGCGCACTCAAGGAAGGAAAAGCAGACGCATTCCTTTCTGCTGGCAGCACAGGTGCGCTGGTAGTGGGTGCATCCCTGATTATCAAACGAATCAAGGGTGTTCGCCGCACCGCAATTCCGACCGTCATCCCAAATGAGACAGGCTGCTTTATGCTGATCGACTCCGGTGCAAATGCAGAGGTAAACAGCGATATGCTGCTGCAGTTTGGTATGATGGGCAGCGTGTACATGAATAAGATTATGGGCGTAGCTTCTCCAAGAGTCGGCTTAATCAATATCGGTACCGAGGAGAGCAAAGGTCTTGACCTTCACCGTGAAGCATATCAGAAGCTTTCCCACGCACCGATTCACTTTATCGGCAATGTGGAAGCAAGAGGTCTGCCAATGGGAGATTGTGACGTTGCGGTCTGCGACGGCTTTACCGGAAATGTGGTGCTCAAGCTCATTGAGGGAATGGCAAAATTCTTCTCTCACCAGCTCAAAGGTATGCTGATGCGTTCGACCAAAACAAAAATCGCTGCGCTCATGTTAAAAGATGGAATCAGCGAGTTTAAATCCAAGCTCGATTACAGCGAGTACGGCGGTGCACCGCTTCTGGGTATCTCCAAGACCGTTATCAAGGCACATGGAAGCTCGGACGCAAAGGCAATCAAAAATGCAATCCGTCAGGCAAAGGAATGCATCGAAAACGGTGTTATCGATGCCATTGCTGATAATTTAAGCCAGATGAAGGAGCAGGCAAAGGAAGCTCCGGTATCCGAAGAATAATTATTTACTGAGCATATCCGGAAAAGGGGGATATCCTCCTTTTCCGGAGTATTGCGCGGGCGTTTTTGAAAAATGACTGTAAATAGTTTGCGGTAATTTTTGAGATATGCCCGGAATTTTAAGGAATCAAACAAAGAATGAGAGGAATTGAGGAAATGACAAAATCCATCCAGCAGCTGCAGGATACAATCGGTTACAAGTTTCACAATCCGGTTTTTTTGGAAGTCGCACTGACCCACTCTTCCTACGCAAACGAGGTGAAACATCAGTTAAAGTACAACGAACGTCAGGAATTTTTGGGTGATGCGGTATTGTCCATCATTGTATCGGACTATCTGTTTAATAACTACACCGTTCCAGAAGGAGAGCTGACCAAACTGCGTGCAGCTATTGTCTGTGAAAAATCACTTGATGTAATGGCAAACAAAATCCATCTGGGAGAATATCTGCGTTTGGGACGCGGCGAGGAGATGACCGGCGGAAGAACCCGCCCATCCATCATTGCAGATGCTTTTGAAGCACTGATCGCAGCAATTTACTTAGACAGCGGCATTGAAAGCGCACGCGCTTTTGTTCTGCCGTTTGTCACCGAGATGCTCGAACACGAGGACAGCCTTTCCTTTAAGGATTACAAGACCATTCTTCAGGAGATTATCCAGCAGAATCCGGAGGAAAAACTGGTATATAAACTGGTTGGGGAAAAGGGCCCTGACCATGACAAACGCTTTGTTGTTGATGTAATGCTCAACAGCAACGTCATCGGCAAGGGAGAGGGCAGAAGCAAGAAAAATGCAGAACAGATGGCTGCAAAAGAAGCCCTTGAACTGATGGGAAGATAAATAAAACCATGGCAGAATCGAGGATAGTTCCTGCTGAAAAAAAAGGCAGGATAAAACACGCCAACGTTTCGATTTTTGTGCCGCATGTCGGCTGCCCCAATCAGTGCAGCTTCTGCAATCAGAGAAAGATTTCGGGTGCAGAACAGGCTCCGACCCCGCAGCAGGTAAAAGAAGTTTGTCAAAAGGCAGTCGAGCTTCGCAAGGGAAAACTTCGCGATACCCAGCTCGCCTTTTTTGGCGGCAGCTTTACCGCTATTGAGCGCGGATATATGCTTTCTCTGCTGGAAGCAGCAAAACCTTTTGTCGGGGAAGGCGGCTTTGCAGGAATCCGCATTTCTACCCGACCGGATGCCATCAACGAAGAGATCCTGACTATCTTAAAGGAATATCATGTTAACGCTATCGAACTTGGCGTTCAGAGCATGAATGACAGGGTGCTTCTGGCAAACAAACGAGGTCACACCGCACAGGATGTGGTGAGGGCCGCAGGGTTGATTCAGGAATTTCAGATCGAACTGGGTTTGCAGATGATGACAGGGCTTTATCAAAGCACATGGCAGGACGATATTGATACCGCAAAAGCGATCGCTGCCCTGCATCCCAAAACGGTGCGCATCTATCCGACCATCACACTGGAAGGGACCGACCTTGCTACCCTTTATCAGCAGGGGCTCTATCAGCCAATGAGTCTGGAAGACAGTGTAAAGCTTTGTAGCGAATTGCTCGAATTTTTTGAGGGGCAGAATATTCAGGTTATCCGTCTGGGACTGCATGCACAGGAATCGCTCGAGCAGGGATACCTTGCAGGACCGTATCATCCGGCATTCCGGGAACTGTGTGAGGGCAGGATTTACTTAAAGAAAGCACTTTTGCAGATCAGTCAGTTTCCAGAAAAAACGCCGCTCACCATCTATGTTAATCCCAAGGAACTTTCCAAGATGGCAGGGCAGAGCCGATGCAATCTAAATTACCTCAAACAGCGAAACCCCATCAAGATAAAACCCGATGATTCACTCGAAGCTTTCTGCGTGAGGGTGGAATCAGTATGATTGAGATAACAGGGGGACAATCAAATGGAGATCACCGCTTATTTTCAGGATGTTGTAAAACAGGATGCACAAAAACTAAAAAATTATTTTGCTAAGGATGCAAAGGTGCTGTGGCACAACACAAATGAATGTTTTACCGCAGAAGAATTTATTCGCGCAAACTGTGAGTATCCCGGAAGCTGGGACGGGGAGATTGAAATTTTAACCCCGATGCAGGATGGCTGGATTCTGGCAGCGCGTGTCTGGGAAAAAGACCTTGCTCAAAACGGGGAGGAAGCGTCCTTTCATGTGGTATCCTTTGTGCACATGCAGGGAGAGAAAATCAGCAGGATCGATGAATATTGGGGCGATGACGGAAAGGCCCCGCAGTGGAGACTGGACAAAAAGATTGGGACACCGATTCGATAGAACGTTAAAAAATAAATCAGAAAAGTCAACGAGGGGAGAAGTGAGCAGGTGCAGTTAAAATCCTTACAGATTCAAGGATTTAAGTCCTTCCCCGACAAGACAGAACTTGTTTTTGGAAGAGGGATGACCGCTGTTGTCGGTCCAAACGGCAGCGGCAAAAGCAATATTTCCGATGCGGTGCGCTGGGTGCTCGGCGAGCAGTCCACCCGTAACCTGCGCGGAGAAAAGATGGAAGATGTAATCTTCCTGGGAACACACAACCGCAAACCGACCGGTTTTGCCAGTGTTTCTCTGACCATTGATAATACAGACCGACAGCTTGCAGTGGATGCAGATGACGTCACGATCACCCGCAAACTTTACCGTTCGGGAGAAAGTGAGTACCGCATCAACAAGACAGCAGTGCGTTTAAAGGATATCACCGAACTTCTGATGGATACAGGACTTGGCAGGGATGGTTACTCCATCATCGGACAGGGACGCATCGAGGAGATTGTCTCGGCAAAGAGCAATCAGCGCCGGGAAATCTTTGAGGAAGCGGCGGGAATCAGCAAATACCGTTACCGCAAAGCAGAGGCAGAGAAAAAGCTCGACAGTGCTTATGAAAATCTTCTTCGCTTAAAGGACATCATGGGAGAATTGGAAAGCCGTGTGGAGCCTTTGCGGGAACAATCGGAAAAGGCAAACCGCTTTCTGACGCTTTCCGGCGAGAAAAAAACACTGGAAGTTTCCATCTGGGCGCACACCATGGAAAAATCTCGTGCACTCTTGGAAGAGCATGAGAAGGAATACCTGATTGCAAAAAATAACTGCGCAGATATTCAGGCGGTGCTGGAAGAATATCAGCACCGAATTCAGCAAGGATTTGAACAGGTACAAAGCTGTGTACTTCAGATCGAGCAGAGCCAGAGGATGATTTCACAGATGAAATCGGAACAGTCCTCCTGCGATTCTCAGATCGCGGTCGCACAGAACGACCTTTCTCACAACGAAAAATCAATTGAAGAAACTCACGCTGAGATTTTATCCTACACCGAAAACAAGGATGAAACCAAAAACAGATTAAAGGATAACCAGAAAGAATTAGACGAAAAGCAGCTCCTCCTGCAGAAAAAGATGCAGGAAGAAGAGCAGGCAAAACAGGAGATTGTCTCAATTGATGAGGAAATCACCTCGCTTAACACCGAGCTTGCGCGGCTCAAAGGTCAGCGCACCGCTTACGAGCAGGATATCACTAAACAGAAGTTAAACCGGGTATCCTCCTCTGCATTGATTGAAGAGACCACCCGCAGAAAGGAATCGCTTCAGGGTGTGCAGAGCGAGCGGGATGATAGCATCACTGCTTTGCAGCAGGAGTTGAAGGAATGTCAGGAGCTGCTTTCGGACATTAAGGAGCGGGAAGAATCGCTTCACAACACCATTGCCGGATACAAAATGAAGCTTGCCCGCCAGCAGAGCGCAAAGCAGGAGATCGAGGAAAACTGTCGTGCATTTCAGGACCAGATCCGGGAGATCGAACACCGGTCAGGTATCCTGTCCGATATGGAAAAGAGCATGGATGGTTATTACAGCAGCGTTAAGAGTGTGCTTCAGCTGAGCCATCAGGGACGGCTCTCGGGCATTATTGGTACGGTATCGCAGCTGCTTTCGGTTTCTGCCGATTATGCACTTGCCATTGAAACTGTGCTGGGAAACAGCCTGCAGAACATCGTCACCGAAAACGAGGATGCTGCGAAAAACGCAATCAACCACTTAAAATATACCAAGGCAGGCAGAGCAACCTTCCTGCCGCTGGATGTCATCAAGCCACAGGAACTAAATGCTGATGGAATCGAACAGATGGACGGCTTTGTTGCCAGAGCGGTTGATCTGGTCGGATTTGACCGCCGCTATCAGAATATTGCCCAGAATCTTCTGGGTAGAATTGCTGTGGCAAGGGATATTGACGCTGCAGTACAGATCGCACGGCGTTACTCTTACCGATTCCGCGTGGTCACACTGGACGGACAGCTGGTCAATGCCGGCGGTTCGATGACCGGCGGTTCGGCATCCAAAAACACCGGACTGCTCTCCCGAAAAGAGGAGATTCATTCCTTAAACAATCAGGCAGAGAAACTGCGGGAAAAACTTGCGGCACTGGAGCCAAAGCTTCGGCAATCGCAGGAAGCACTTTCTCAAACTCAGGCACAGCTGACTGCGGCTCAGGCAGAGCTTACTACCTGCCAGCAGGACCACATTACCTACTCTGCGGAAGAAAAACGACTTTCCCTCAGCGTGGAAGAAGCAATCCATAACCGAGATGAGATGCAGAAGGAATACCGTGAGGTAACACAGAAGCTTGAACAGCTGAAAAATATGAGCCAGAGTGCGGACAGCTTGATTGATCAGGTGAGCGAGGAACTTTCTGCTCTTAAAGAGAAACTGGACAAGACAAAGGAATCACTTGACCGATTAAACGATGCAAAACAAATCCTGCATGAACAGCATAATGCGCTGCGCTTTGAGATTCTGGGACTGCAAAAGGATGTGGAGTCGCTTTGCAGCACTAAAGAACAGCTTGAGGGCATCGTTCGCCAGCAAGACAGCCATGTTCAGGTCCTTGTCGACAAGGTAAACGCTTTACAGAATAATGGCAGACTGCTTGAAAGAAAGATTGAGCAGCTCAAACAGAGCAAGCAGGAGCTTTCCGACAGCATCGAACAGGAAAACCAAAAGATTGAGCAGGCGATAGAAAAACGCAATACCGCCGAACAGCAGCTTTCCACTTTGCGCAATGAGGAAAAAGAGCACATTGCAAAGCGCGAGCGGGCAGCGGCACAGATGTCACGCTGTGAGGAACGCAAAATCCTGCTCCAGAACGAATATGACAAGATCATCGCAAAGCTCTGGGATGAATACAACATGACCCGTTCTGATGCGCTGGCACAGGCAGTGGAGATCGAGGATGAAACCACAGCCCAGAATCGTCTGACCGAGCTGAAAAACAAGATTCGGGCACTGGGTTCTGTTAATGTAGCGGCAATTGAGGAATACAAAGAAGTATCCGAACGCTATGAGTTTTTGAAGAAGCAGTGCGACGACGTCGAAAAGTCCCGTACCGAGCTGATGAGCCTGATTCGGGAGCTGACCTCTCAGATGAAGCAGCTGTTTGCCGAAAGCTTTGAGAAAATTAATCAGAATTTCCAGAAGATATTTGAAGAGCTGTTCTTGGGCGGCAAGGCAAGTCTTACCCTGACTGACCCGGACAATATTCTGGAATCGGGCATCGATATCAATGTTCAGCCGCCGGGCAAGATTATCAAAAACCTTTCTTCTCTGTCGGGCGGAGAAAAGGCGTTTGTGGCAATTGCCATTTATTTTGCGATTTTAAAGGTGCGTCCATCGCCGTTTTGTATGCTGGATGAGATCGAGGCGGCTCTGGACGAGGTCAATGTCAGCCGATATGCGCGCTATTTAAAAAATCTTTCCGACCACACACAGTTTATCGCAATCACCCACCGAAGAGGAACCATGGAGGAAGCCGACATCATGTACGGCGTCACCATGCAGGAGAAGGGGGTATCCAAACTTTTGGAGCTGGATATCAGCCAGGTGGAGAGCCGATTGGGAATGAAATCATCATAAAGTTTAAGGAGGCTGGAGTATGGGATTTTTTAACAAGATTGCCGAAGGGTTAAAAAAGACAAGAGATTCGATGATGGGAAAGGTGGATGCCCTGTTAAATTCCTTTACCAAAATCGATGAAGAATTTTTTGAGGAACTGGAAGAAAACCTGATTATGGCGGATGTGGGTGCGGTCACTTCTTCCCATATCTGTGAGAACCTTCGCAAAAAGGTAAAGGAAAAAGGTCTGACCGATGCTTCTGAGGTAAAGGGAGCACTCAAAGAGATCATCTCGGAGATGCTTTCCGGTGATGAAGCGCTCAATCTGAGCACCAAACCAAGCGTCCTGCTGGTTATTGGTGTAAACGGTGTCGGCAAGACCACAACCATCGGAAAACTGGCAAACAATCTGCGCCAGGACGGCAAAAAAGTACTGCTTGCTGCAGCTGATACCTTCCGTGCGGCAGCGATTGATCAGCTTCAGATCTGGGCAGATCGTGCACAGGTCGAACTGGTAAAACACGATGAAGGTTCTGACCCGGCAGCGGTTGTTTTCGATGCAGTCAATGCAGGCAAGGCACGCGGCTGTGATGTCGTTATCTGTGATACCGCAGGCAGACTGCACAACAAGAAAAATCTGATGGACGAGCTTGCAAAAATCTCCCGTGTCATTGACAGGGAAGCGCCGGGCTGTGCAAAAGAGGTTCTGTTGGTGCTGGATGCAACCACAGGTCAGAATGCACTCAATCAGGCGAAACTCTTTAAGGAAGCGGCAGGTCTTACCGGTATCATCCTGACCAAGCTGGATGGAACCGCACGCGGCGGCGTGGTGATCGGCATTAAGGAAGAGCTCAATATCCCGATTAAATATATCGGTGTCGGTGAGCAGATCGATGACCTTAAGCCGTTTGATTCCAGAGAGTTTGTCGAAGCTCTGTTTGAAGGAACCGATAAACCGAAGAACGGGGAGGAAGACTAGATGAAACTGGTTCTTGCGACCAACAACGAAGGAAAGGTGCGGGAGTTTGCCCGCATTCTGGAGCCGCTTGGCATCGAAGTGATGACCCAAAAACAGGCGGGGGTTCATGTTTCTCCGGAAGAAAATGGAACCACCTTTGCAGAAAATGCCCGCATCAAAGCAATGGCAGTCTATGAGGCGACCGGACTGCCAACCGTAGCGGATGACTCGGGACTGTGCATCGATGCGATGAATGGCGAGCCGGGTGTCTACTCGGCAAGATACTATGGAGAAGATACTCCGTATGAAGAAAAGAACCGCCGCATTATCGAAAGTTTAAATGGCGTTGCAGAAGAAAAACGAACTGCACGTTTTGTGGCACATATCACCTGTGTGCTTTCCAAAGACGAGATCCTCGACTGTGAAGGCGTGTGCGAAGGAACCATCGGACACAAACCAGCAGGAGACGGAGGATTTGGTTATGACCCGATCTTTTATGTCGGGGATAAGAGCTTTGCTGAACTTGACGGGGAAGCAAAGGATAAGGTGAGCCACCGCGGAAAAGCGCTGGAAAAATTGTATCAGAAATTAAAAGAAAGAAACGAGATGGAGAAATAAGAAAGACTTCACCGTTTAAAAAGAAAGGAAACAAAGTATGTTGACAAGCAAGGAAAGAGCAAAACTCAGAACACTGGCAAATCCGCTGGAGACCATCCTTCAGGTAGGAAAGGGCGGCATCGGCGAACAGCTCGTAAAACAGGTAGACGACGCTCTGCGCGCAAGAGAACTGATTAAAATGCGCGTTCTGGAGACCGCTCCTGGTTTTGCAAGAGAGATTGCACAGCAGCTGGCAGAGCAGACCGATTCGGAAGTAGTACAGGTAATCGGTACCCGCTTCGTGCTTTACCGTAAGAACAAAAAGGACCCAAAAATCATTCTGTAACACAATTCCTGTTACAGGAGGAAAGAGAACAGGGTGGAACGATGGAAAAGATAGGAATTTTCGGTGGAACCTTTAACCCGGTACACAACGGACATGTCCGCCTTGCAAAGCATTACATGGAGCAGCTGGGGCTTTCCAGAATGCTGGTCATTCCCACCAAGACCCCGCCGCACAAAGCAGCACCTGATCTTGCAGATTCCGCCGATCGGCTTGCCATGTGCCGTATTGCCTTTGAGGGAATGGAAGGTGTCACAGTCAGCGATATGGAAATTCGCCGTGAAGGCAAAAGTTTTACGGTGGATACAGTGCACGAGCTGAAAAAGGAATTTTTGGATGCACAGCTTTTTCTTCTGGTTGGAAGCGACATGTTTCTTACCTTCCGAAAATGGAAGGACTGGCAGGAAATTTTAAAAAATGCCATCCTTTGTACTGCGGCGCGCACCGACGGAGAGCTGCAGGCACTTTATGCCTGCGGCAAGGAACTGTCCGAATTTGGAAAGACGATGGTGTTTGATTTTCCGGTATTCCGTGTTTCTTCCACCCAGATTCGGGAGAAGGTAAAAAAGGGAGAATCGTGCCGGGGATTTATCGATCCGAAGGTGGAGGAGTATATCCTGCATCACGGATTATACAAAGGACAGGATAAAATGGAAAAAAACGAGAAAGACTATGTAGAGATCATCCGCCCGCTTTTAAAGCCAAAACGCTTTGAACACTCGCTGAATGTGGCCGAACAGGCAGTGCTTTTGGCAAAACGGTATGGGGAGGATGAGCACAAAGCCTATGTTGCGGCAATCCTTCACGATATCTGCAAAAATATGCCGCAGAATGAACAGTTGCAATGGATGGAAAAGTCTGCTATAATTTTGGACGATAACCTGCTCACACAGCCGCCAGTCTGGCATGGGTTTGCCGGTGCGGAATATATCCGGCAGGTTTTGGAGATCGAGGACGAGGAGATCATCAACGCGGTGCGCTATCATACTATCGGCCGCGCAGGGATGAGCAAACTGGAACAGATTGTCTATCTTGCAGACCTGACAAGCAAGGAGAGAGATTATCTGGACGCAGAGCGGATGCGTCAGGTGGTACTGCACTCTTTGCACGAAGGAATGCGTGAGGCACTGATCTTTGCGGTAAGAAACCAGGCAGAAAAACGATTGCCGTTGTGCATCGATACCTGCCAGGCATACAACGAGTATCTTCGGGAAGAAACGGACCGAAGAGCTTAAGATGACTGGATTTTGCACAGGAAAATTCCAGTCACAAGATTGCTAGCATTGTTTGGGGGCAAAAGTTTTGAGTGTAAAAAAGAAAATTGCTGCTGCGGTTCTGGCTGCTGTCTGTCTGATTGCATGCATTGCCGTATCCTATGCAGCGGGCTATTCGAGAGGTTTTAACAGCCACAAGACAACCCTGAAGGCAGGGGACGACACTTCGGAAGAAACCATCGATCCGGAAGATCTGTCCGAAGATGACATCAAGCCGCTGGAGGAAGACACCATTTCGGTTTTGTGCTGCGGTGTCGATAATACCCAGAAGTTGACCGACGTTATCATGTATGCACTGTTTAACACCAAAACCGGTGAAGTGGATATTCTGCGTATTCCACGAGATACCTTTGTCGGTTCTGAATTCCCGACCGGTAAGGTCAATGCAATTTATGGACATCCATACGAGGGTATGAGCGGAATCGAAACGCTCAAGAGCTACCTGGAAGAAAACTGGAAACTGAATATCGATTATTATGCGACCATCGACCTTGCAAGCGTCCGCGATATCGTGGATGATATGGGCGGTGTTACCATGAATATCGAGGAGCAGATCAACTATCTGCCAGGAAAGGTTCTTTATCCGGGCGAACAGACCTTAAACGGTGAACAGGCAGAATGGATCATCCGTTACCGTGCTGGTTATGCAAACGGAGACCTTGGAAGAATTGATGCACAGACACAGTTTATCTTTGCCTGTATCGATCGTGTACATGAACTGGGCAGAATGAAGAGCCTGCCGATTCTGATGGGACATTACGATGATATCGATACCGATATGCCGCTGAACAAGATGATTTCGGTAGCAAGCGCTCTGTTCGAAGTGGATACCGATGATATCGAAATGCATGTTGTACCGGGCAACGGAACCATGTATTATTCCTATTCCGTTTATGCAGTGGACGAGCAGGCCCTTGTGGACGTTATGAATGAACATTTCATGACACAGGGCAACAGTGTTACCGCAGAGGATCTGAACATTCCAAATATCTATGGCGGTTCGTCCAGCTCCTCCAGCTCCAGCAGTTCAGGCAACTGGAACAGCAATACTCAGGGCAGCCAGTCACAGTGGACTCAGGACAGCACCCAGCAGGGCAGCCAGTCTCAAAATGATCAGCAGACCCAGTCGAGTGAAGAGGAAGACTTTACTCCACAGTATCAGTATGATAAAAATGGAAACCCGCTTTACCGTCTGGATGAAAACGGCGATCCAATCTACGACTATGACGAGGATGGAAACGTAGTTTATATCTACCAGCAGGTACAGGAAGAGGAGAAAAAAGAGGAAGAATCCTCCAAGCCATCCGGTAATGTAACTACCAACGAAAATGGCCAGACGGTAATTCTTTCCAAGTCCAACCAGGAAAAGGCACAGCAGGAAGCAGAAGAAGAGTCTCAGAATGAGTCTTCAGATAAAGAAGAGAAGTCTTCATCCAGCTCCAAGAGCAGCAGTTCTTCTTCCAGTTCCAAAACAAGCAGTTCCTCTTCCAGCTCTTCGGATACTGGCTTCTCCTTCTCTAACAGGGGATAAAGAAGAGATACTAAAACAGAACAACACAGCTTTTATAATAAAGGAGAGAAGAGAATGACATCCTTAGAACAGGCAAAGACAATCGTCAAGGTACTGGACAAGAAAAAAGGCAAGGATATTAAGCTTGTCGAGATCAAAAATCTGTCCAGCCTGGGAGATTACTTTGTAATTGCGTCCGCGACCAGCACCACACAGGTGAAATCTCTGGCTGATGAAGTCGAAGAAGAGATGACCAAACTGGGCTTTGAACCGAACCGTGTGGAAGGCCGCCAGAGCGCACAGTGGATTCTGATGGACTACTATGATGTAATGGTTCATGTTTTCCTGGAAGAATCCAGAAACTTTTATAATCTGGAACGTCTGTGGTGTGATGCACCACAGGTGGATATCAGCGACATCCTGACAAAGGACTAATGCCGTATTCCCGCAAAGCGCTGCATGATACAGCGCTTTGCGGTGTAGTATTATATTTGGGAAATCTTTGCAGAAATTTTCTGTGACAGATCTTTTTGCAAGATCGAAAATAATGGAGGAATGAGCCTTGAAGTACGATTTTAGCCAAATTGAGGCAAAATGGCAGCAAAAATGGGACGAAAACCATACCTTTGCTGCAACCAACGACTATACCAAACCAAAATATTATGCATTGGTTGAGTTCCCTTATCCATCCGGACAGGGTCTGCATGTAGGTCATCCGCGTTCCTACACTGCACTGGATATCATCGCAAGAAAACGCCGTATGCAGGGCTACAATGTTCTGTATCCGATGGGCTGGGATGCTTTTGGTCTGCCAACCGAAAACTTTGCGATCAAAAACCACATCCATCCAGAAATCGTTACCAAAAACAACGTAGCAAGATTTAAGCAGCAGCTCAAATCTCTGGGACTTTCTTTTGACTGGGATCGTGAGATCAACACCACCGATCCAAGCTATTACAAATGGACCCAGTGGATTTTCCTCCAGCTTTACAAAAAAGGCCTTGCTTACAAAAAGGAAATGTCGGTTAACTGGTGTACTTCCTGTAAGGTTGTTCTGGCAAACGAAGAGGTTGTAAACGGTGTGTGCGAACGCTGCGGCGGCGAAGTTGTTCACAAGGTAAAGAGCCAGTGGATGCTCAAAATTACCGAATACGCACAGAGACTGTTGGATGATCTGGATAAAGTAGACTACATTGAACGTGTTAAGACCTCTCAGAGAAACTGGATCGGTCGTTCCACCGGTGCTGAGGTTGAATTTGATACCACAGCCGGCGACAAACTGATGATCTATACTACCCGTCCAGACACCCTGTACGGTGCTACTTACATGGTTATCTCCCCAGAGCATCCATATCTGGATAAATGGGCAGATAACATCTCTAACATGGACGAAATCAACGCTTACAAAGAGGAGTCTGCAAAGAAATCCGACTTTGAGCGTACCGAAATGGTAAAAGAAAAAACTGGTGTCCGCATTCAGGGCGTCGAGGGTATTAACCCGGTTAACGGCAAAAATATCCCGATCTTTGTTTCTGACTATGTCCTGATGTCTTACGGAACTGGTGCTATCATGGCTGTACCAGCTCACGATACCCGTGACTGGGAATTTGCAAAGAAATTTAACCTTCCAATCATCGAGGTTGTTAAAGGCGGCAATGTAGAGGAAGAAGCATTTACCGATTGTGCAACCGGTATTATGGTTAACTCCGGTATCCTGGATGGACTGTCTGTTGAGGAAGCAAAGAAAAAGATCACTGCATACTTGGAAGAAACCGGAAAAGGTCATCCAAAGGTAAACTACAAACTGCGTGACTGGGTATTCTCCCGTCAGCGTTACTGGGGCGAACCAATCCCAATGGTTTACTGTGAAAAATGTGGATGGGTTCCGCTGCCAGAGAGCGAACTGCCGCTCAAACTGCCAGAATGTGAATCCTTTGAGCAGACCGATGATGGTCAGTCTCCACTGTCCAAGATGACCGATTGGGTTAATACCACCTGTCCGCACTGCGGCGGTCCAGCTACCCGTGAAACCGATACCATGCCACAGTGGGCAGGTTCCTCCTGGTACTTCCTGCGTTACTGCGATCCGCACAACGATGAGTGCTTGGCATCCAAAGAAGCACTGGATTACTGGTGCCCGGTTGATTGGTACAACGGCGGTATGGAACATACTACCCTGCATCTGCTCTACTCCCGTTTCTGGCACAAGTTCCTGTATGATCTGGGCGTAGTCAGCAATCCGGAACCATACGCAAAACGTACCAGCCATGGCATGATTCTGGGTGAAAACGGCGAGAAGATGAGTAAATCCCGCGGCAACGTTGTAAACCCAGACGATATCGTAAAAGAATACGGTGCAGACACCATGCGTCTGTACGAGATGTTCATCGGCGACTTTGAAAAGAGCGCTCCATGGTCCACCTCTTCCATCAAGGGATGCAAACGTTTCCTTGATCGTGTATGGGCACTGCAGGACATCCTCAACGACAGCGAAGAATATTCCGACAAGCTGGAAAGCGCATTCCATAAAGCAATCAAGAAGGTCGGCGAAGATATCGAAGAAATGAAGTTTAACACTGCTATCGCAACCCTGATGGCACTGATCAACGACATTTCTGATCACAAGACCATCAGCCGCAAAGAGCTCAAAACCTTCCTGATCCTGCTCAATCCATTTGCTCCTCACATCACAGAGGAAATCTGGGAAGCACAGAACTTCGGCGGCATGCTCAATCAGCAGAGCTGGCCTGCATACGACGAAGCAAAATGTGTTGACGCTACTGTTGAGATTGCAGTTCAGATCTGCGGCAAGATCAAAGCAAGAATGGACGTTCCTGCGGATGCTTCCAAGGAACAGCTCTTGGAAATTGCAAAAGCAGATGCGACCATCGCAGCAATTCTGGAAGGAAAGACTATCGTAAAAGAGATCGTCGTTCCAGGAAAACTGGTCAATATCGTAGCAAAGTAAGCAAAAATAAAAGATTGACTGCGGGAGTGTAAAAAAAGACTTGACATTCACTCCCAGAATATAGTATAATCTTTGTTGTTACAAGTTTCTCCTATCCAGGGGCAATGCAAAACAGTGCCTTATCGTGTGGATGTGGAAAAACACATAGTACGCTGAGATGGTAGAAGAGACTTGAATACTCCTGCCCAATGGCGTAAGGAGGGATAAGAAATGGCAGAAATTCGTGTTAAAGATAACGAGTCTTTGGATAGTGCTCTGAGAAGATTTAAGAGACAGTGCGCACGCGCTGGCGTTCTCAACGAAGTTCGTAAAAGAGAGCATTATGAAAAGCCGTCTGTTAAACGCAAAAAGAAATCCGAAGCTGCTCGTAAACGCAAATTCAGATAATCTCTGATTTTGTTTGGAGCAACCCATTCGGCAAGTCGTTTTCAGGCTGCGAATGCACATTCCCGAATGTGACCATTTCGGGCAAGGACAGTTTTACAAAAATGTAAGACCTGTTGATGAGAATAAAAGCGAGCCGATTGGCTCGCTTTTTCTTATCTTATAAAGATAGTCTTGTAAAGATAGTCTTATAGGGATTGTTGCTATCCCACAAAAAGGAGCTTGGATGATGAATTACTTCTATCCGCACGCGATGGCACAGCGTGTCTATCAGATCACACCGCAGCTGCTCAAAAGCTGGGGTGTTAAAGGACTGATTCTGGACATCGATAATACGCTGACCACCCACGACAATCCAATCCCCGATGCGGGAGTGAGCGCGTGGCTGGAACAAAACCGCAGGGAAGGGATCGCGATGATTGTGCTTTCCAACAACAAGCCGGAGCGTGTGGAGCCTTTTGCAAAAATTTTGGGGCTTGACTATATCTCTAACGGGGCAAAACCCCTTAAAAAGGGATATCAACGCTGTGCTCAGGCACTTAATATCCCGTGTGAGCAGCTTTGCATGGTCGGTGACCAGCTATTTACCGATATTCTGGGCGGAAACTGCGCTGGATGCAAAACAGTTCTGGTCAGCCCAATCCAAAAGGAGAAAATGTTCTTTTTCCGCATCAAGCGTGCATTGGAGCGATTCCTGTTTTATATCTGCCCGAAAAAAACAGCAAACAGCATCATTCATCTGGACAAGGAATAGGGGAGGAAGCTGATGGGAGCAAAATTTGGACCTGCCGGAAATTCGGAAAGCTTTGCGGCAATGGGCTATAAAAAGACCATTCAGGTGCCGGAATATATTGTCCGGATGGGGCTGGATGCCTATGAATATCAGTGTGGCCGCGGGGTAAGAATCAGCGAAGAAGCTGCCCGGGAATTTGGTCAAAAGGCCAGAGAATACTCGGTAGCGCTTTCTCTGCACTCCCCGTACTATATCTCCCTTTCCAGCCTTGAGAAGGAAAAGCGGGATGGCAGCATTGAATATATTCTGCAAAGCGCCAGAGCAGCCGATGCAATGGGAGCGCAGCGCGTGGTAGTTCACTCGGGTTCCTGCTCCAAGATCAGCAGGGAAGAAGCACTGGAACTGGCAAAAGATACCCTGAAAAGAGCGTATCAGGCGCTGGATGAGCAGAATCTTGGACATATTCACCTGTGCCCGGAGACAATGGGCAAGGTAAATCAGCTGGGAACGCTGGAAGAGGTGCTGGAACTGTGTCTTATTGATGAAAGACTCATTCCTTGCATCGATTTTGGGCATCTCAACGCTCGGACCTTCGGGAAACTTAACAGCTTTGAGGCGGTCAAAGAGGTGTTCGACAAGATGGAGGACAAGCTGGGTGCTTCCAGAATGCGTCAGTTCCATTCCCATTTTTCTAAGATTGAGTACACGCCCAAGGGTGGAGAAAAGTGTCACCTGACCTTTGCCGATACCACCTACGGCCCACAGTTTGAACCGGTGGCAGAAATGATTGTCCGCAAAAATGCAAGTCCGACCATCATCTGTGAGTCGGCGGGAACACAGGCAGAGGATGCCCTGACCATGAAGCAGATATATTGCAGGCAGAAAGAACAGGATTAGGGGGAAATGCGTTATGAAGAAGATACTGGTACTGCATGGACCAAATATCAACCTGACCGGAATCCGTGAACCGGGAACCTACGGTAAGGATACGCTGGAAACCATCAACGAGGAGATACGGGACTGTGTGCACAGCCTTGGGATGGAGTGCGACATTTTCCAGAGCAACCACGAAGGCGCTCTGATCGATAAAATTCACGAAGCGCTGGAAGGCTATGATGGCATCGTAATCAATGCTGGTGCCTATACCCATTACAGCTACGCGCTCCGCGATGCGATTTCCTCGGTCAAAAAGCCCTGCGTAGAGGTACACATGTCCAACATCCACGCGAGAGAGCCATTCCGTCACGAATCGGTGATCGCACCGGTGTGTGTCGGACAGATCTGCGGATTCGGTAAGAACAGCTATCTGCTGGGCGTACGGGCAATGTATGAACTTTTATCATAAAAACAATAAAAGTTTGTGACAGTAGGAGAAAAGACTTGAAAAAAGTACAATAGTACGGTAAAATTATAGTATCGAAGTTTGACAGGGGTTTTCTGACGGACTTCTAATACAAAGGTCGTGTCCAATATGGTCAGGCCTTCAAGTCCGGAAGTGATTTTTAAAACAGAGTCTGGACGATTCTGTCCCAATCCGCTGGTATTGATTACGGGACAAAAAATAAGTTGCATCTGGGCGGATGGTGCAAAAATGCATCAAAATGGAGGATCTTTATGATTACAGCAGGCGATTTCAGAAATGGCGTAACATTTGATATGGACGGTAACGTTTTCCAGATCATCGAGTTCCAGCACGTAAAACCAGGTAAAGGTGCTGCGTTTGTAAGAACCAAGATCAGAAACGTAATCTCCGGCGCTGTTGTTGAAAAAACTTTCAACCCAACCGATAAGTTCCCAACCGCATTCATCGAGAGAAAAGATATGGAATACCTCTACAACGATGGTGATCTGTACTACTTCATGGATCAGGAATCCTACGAGACAGTTCCGATCGACAGAAGCAAACTCGGTGAAGCATTCAAATTCGTAAAAGAAAACATGGTAGTTAAAATCCTTTCTTACAAAGGTTCTATCTTCGGTTCCGAAGCTCCAAACTTTGTTGAGCTGCTGGTAACCCAGACCGAGCCAGGTGTAAGAGGCGATACAGCTACCAACGTAACTAAACCAGCTGTTCTGGAAACCGGCGCAGAAATCCGCGTTCCGATCTTCATCAACGAAGGCGAAATGATCCGCGTTGATACCCGTACCGGCGAGTACATGGAACGTGCATAATTTTTAAAATAAGCGACCAATAAAAGTTTGCTTATCAATAAAAAACTCTAAGGGGGATTTTAAAATGACTTTAACAGAAAAAGTAGCATACCTCAAAGGTCTTGTTGAAGGAATCGGCGTTGATGAAACAACAAATCAGGGTAAGATCATGAAGGCAGTTCTCGATGTTCTCGATGACATGGCTTTCACCGTATCCGACCTGGAAGACAGCACCTCGGAACTCTATGAAGAAGTCGAGGCTATTGATGAGGATCTCAGCTCCCTTGAAGATGAGTTCTATGGCGATGACGAAGATGATGACGATTGCTGCTGCGACGACGATGACTGCGACTGCTGCTGCGACGAAGACATCTATGAAGTAAAATGCCCAAACTGCGATGAAGAAATCTGCATCGACAGCAGTGTTCTGGACAAAGGCGAAATCGAATGTCCAAACTGCGGCGAAACTCTGACTTTTGAGTTTGACGATGAAGACGATTGCGACTGTGGCTGCGGCGATTGTGGCTGCCATTGCGAAGACTAATCGCAAATTTTATCGTGAGAGACAAAGAGTATCTGAACAATTTGTTCAGATACTCTTTTTTTGCCCAAAAAACAAACATGACAGTGAAATTTTTTTGTTGATAGGGGAGAAGAGATCGTTATTAGTCAGACAACTTTGTCCCAATGGACAATAAAAGTTGTACTTTAGAACCACAATGTTAAAGAATTGCCAAAGTTTGAAGCAAAAAAATTCAGTTTTTTTGTGAAAAAGAGCATAAATCCGGTTGAAAAATTTAGGGAACTAAGGTAAACTATATGTTAGATATTGTTAGGAGGTACAGTGTGGGGCAGAAAGCAAAAAAGATCCTGTTACTTCTGGCATCGGTTGCTGTATTGTGTGCGGTAATCATTGTGGCAAATACACAGGCTCAAAAACGGAAACTGGCGGTTTCGATGGATTTTATCATGGATACCGTGATTGAACAAAAGCTTTATGGAAAAAACGGTCAGCAGGCTGTGGACGAAATAAGCCGCAGACTTCGGGAATATGAGCAGATGTGTTCGATGTATCTGGAGGAAAGCCAGGTAAGCCAGATTAACCAAAATGCAGGGAAAGAATACATAGAGGTTTCAGACCAGTGTCTGGAGCTGATTGAGCGCTCCAAACAATATGCGGAACAGTCGAATGGACTTTTCGACATCACTATCGCGCCGCTGACTACTTTGTGGGGGATTACTTCCGATCATCCAAAGGTTCCTTCTCAGCAGGATATCGACAAGGCGAAAGCGCTGGTAAACTATCAGGATATCCTCATCGACGGCAACAAAGTCATGCTTCGTCGGGAAGGTCAGGCGATTGATCTAGGAGCGGTCGCAAAGGGTGCTGCCTGCGAGATTGTACGGGAAGTCGCACAGCAGTATGAGATTAGCAGCGGCTATGTTTCCATTGGAGGCAACCTGATTGTATTGGGAGAAAAGCCGGATGGAAGCGCATATCGTTTTGGTATCCGCGACCCGCAGGGGGAAGAATCGGAATATCTTGGAACGATTTCCCTAGAAGGAAAGACCATGGCTACCACCGGAACCTATGAGCGATGGTTTGAACAGGACGGCGTGCGGTATCATCATGTGATTGATCCACGGACCGGTTATCCGGCTGACAGTGATCTGTTGTCGGTATCGGTCATTTCGGAAGATGGCTTGCTTGCGGACTGTATGTCTACAGCGCTGTTTATCGAAGGAAAAGAAGCCGCTCTTGCAAAGATGCAGGAAGAAGAGTACCAGCTGGTAATTGTGGACCAGGAAGGAACGGTTTATTGCTCTCCTTCGCTGAAAGGAAACTTTGAGCCAAACACCGAAAACAAACATTCGTATACCTATCAATATGCAAGCTAAAGGAAAGGGCGGTCAGCTGTTATGATCGATCAGAAAGCGTCAAAAGTCAGCCTGATGGGTCTGCTGTTTGCACTGGCGATGGCTTTTTCCTATCTGGAAAGTATGCTGGTCATTCCGGGACTTCTGCCGGGAATGCGGCTTGGATTGTCCAACCTGGTGACGATGTATTGTCTGTTTTTCCTTGGAAAGCGTGCAGGATACACCATGGCAGTCATGAAAGCGGTGTTTGTGGTGCTGACACGCGGATTTGTTGCAGGAATGCTCAGTTTAAGCGGCGGCATCTTTTCCGTGACGGCGATTGTGCTTGTGGATTTTTTGAGCAAACACTCGCTTCATTACATCACGCTCAGCGTGATCGGAGCGATCTTTCATAATATTGGCCAGTTGATTCTGGCAAGATATCTGACCAGCGTGTTTTTGTATTATTATATTCCGGTTCTGCTGGTGACCGGACTTGTGGTGGGCATCATCACAGGAAAGCTGTTTGTATGGATAATACCCTATATTCCTAAGCGTTACCGCACGCAACTGCGCGAGCGTAGGAAGTAGGGATTATTATAAAGATACACAGTATCGCTTATGGGGCGGTACTGATATCGCCTGTTTTCGGAAGGATGACAGGCAAATTATAGAAATGGGGGCTAAAATCGTGTCTAACAATGGTAAGAAGACATTGCCGGGCGTGCATGTTCCACACCATAAGAACACAAATGACTGTGTTCCACAGGTCATGCCGGTTCCGGACAAGGTGTATATCTCCTTGCACATGCATATGGGTGCGCCTTGCGATCCGCTGGTAAAAAAGGGGGATACCGTAAAGGTCGGACAGCTCATTGGTTCTTCGCAGGCGTTCATGAGCGCAAGAACTCATTCCAGCGTGTCCGGTACCGTTGAAGCGATTACTTCGATGACAACCAGCATCGGTGCAGTCGATCAGGTAGTCGTAATTGCAACGGACGGCAAACAGGAGATTTCCGAAGAGGTGCAGCCACCGGTTGTGAACAACTACCAGGATTTCCTGGAAGCGCTCAAATGTTCCGGTCTGGTTGGTCTTGGTGGTGCGGGCTTCCCGGCTCATGTTAAGTTTAACCTCAAGGACCTCAACGCAGTTGATACCCTGGTAATCAATGCAGCAGAATGTGAGCCTTACATCACCACCGACCTGCGCACCATGCTGGACAAATCGGATATGCTCTTCAAGGGCATCAAGGCAGTCCAGAAGTACATGGAGATCAACAAGGTCTACATCGGCATTGAGGACAACAAGCCACAGGCAATCGAGAAACTCAGACAGGAATCTGCAAACGATCCAACCATCGAGGTAGTTCCGCTCAAAGCGATGTATCCAAAAGGTGCTGAGAAAGTCATTGCATACGAGACCTGCGGCAAGGTAATCAAGGAAGGTCAGCTGCCATTCCAGGCAGGTGTTATCATCTCCAACGTTACTTCCATGGCATTCATCGGTGAATACCTGACCACTGGTATGCCGCTGATTACCAAGACACTGACCGTTGACGGTTCGGCAATCAAAGAGCCGAAAAACGTGGTAGCTCCAATCGGTGCGACCTTCAAGGACATCGTCGAGTTCTGCGGCGGCTTCAAAGAAGAGCCTGCAAAACTTCTGATGGGCGGTCCAATGATGGGTACTCCGCTGTACGACGTAAACTATCCGCTGGTAAAGAACAACAACGCACTGCTTGCTTTTGCAAAAGCAGATGTTCCGCATTATGAGGAAACTGCATGTATCCGCTGCGGACGCTGTGTTCGTGCCTGCCCGATGGGATTGATGCCATCGCTGATCGAAACTGCATTCAAGATGAAAGACATCGATGAGCTCAAAGCGCTCAAGGTAAACCTTTGCATCGAGTGCGGATGCTGCGCTTATGCTTGTCCGGCAAAACGTCAGCTGGTAGTCGTCAATAAACTGTCCAAGCGTTTAATCGCTCCGAAAAAATAGTTTGAGGTGAGTTGCTTTGAGTAATAAATTGATCGTATCCGCTTCGCCGCATATCCGTGACTGTGCGACGACCAGCACGATTATGAGGGATGTGCTGATTGCACTGGCTCCGGCAATGATCGCTGCCACCCTGATCTTTGGTTTTCGTGCAATTTTGATGACAGCAGTGTGTGTACTGGCCTGCATCGTGTTTGAATATGCGACCGAGCGTGTTCTGGGCAGAGAAAACACCATCTCTGACCTGAGCGCAGCAGTCACCGGTGTGATCCTTTCCTTCAACCTGCCGGTACAGCTGCCAATCTGGATGGCAGTTGTTGGCTGCTTCTTTGCAATCGTTATCGTAAAACAGCTGTTTGGCGGTATCGGCAATAACTTTGCAAACCCTGCTATCGCAGCTCGTATCTTCCTGCTGCTTTCCTTCTCTCAGCCAATGACCAGCTGGCTTGCAGTGGAAAACGGCAAAGCAGTAGAAGGCGTTTTTGGTGCAACACCACTTGCTCAGATCGCAGCTGGTGAAACCGCAAACCTCCCATCCCTGATGGAAATGTTCCTTGGAACTCGCGGCGGATGTATGGGTGAAACCTGTGCACTTGCACTGATTATCGGCGGCATCTATCTGATCTGGCGTAAAGTAATCACCATCACCATTCCACTTTCCTTTATCGGCGGTGTGTTCGTTCTGTCCCTGCTGTTCGGTGTTGACCCGATGTATCAGGTACTGGGCGGCGGTCTGATGATCGGTGCATTCTTCATGGCAACCGATTACACAACATCTCCAATTACCGAAAAAGGCAAAATCATCTTTGGTCTGGGCTGTGCGCTGATCACCATGGTTATCCGTGTATTTGGTTCCTATCCAGAAGGTGTATCCTACTCCATCCTTCTGATGAATATCGTTACCCCACACATCAACCGCATGGTTCGCAATAAGGCGTTTGGAGGTGTGCAGCAGTAATGAACGCAATGAATGAATTTGTAAAACCAACGCTGGTGCTTGCCATCATCTGTCTGGTAATCACCGCACTGTTGTCTGTAAGCCACGAGATCACTCAGCCAATCATTGACGAAAATGAGCGCAAAACTGCTGAGATTGCCCGTGCAGAAGTTTTGACCGAAGCAGATTCCTTCGAACAGATCGAAGGGGAATTCCCAGAAGGTGTACAGGAAGTATATAAGGCTGCAAATGGCGCTGGCTATACTGTTACTGTTACCTCCAAAGGTTACTCCAGCGATCCGCTGAAAGTAATGGTTGGTCTGAAAGAAGATGGCACCATCGAAAGAATCAAGGTGCTGGCAAACAACGAAACCCCAGGCTTGGGTTCCAAAGTATCCAATGATGACTTTGTAAACCAGTTTGAAGGCATGGACAGCTCGATGGAAAACTTTGAGGCAATCGGTGGAGCAACCATCTCCTCCAATGCAATGAAGAGAGCAATCGAGAGTGCATTCCAGGTTTATGAAACAGTGAAAGGAGAGTAGGGAAGATGGAAAAATCGAATCTGCAAATCCTGACAAATGGTATCATCAAGGAGAACCCGGTTCTGGTTCTGGTTCTGGGAACCTGTCCGACCCTGGCTGTTACCACCATGGCAAAGAATGCAATCGGTATGGGTCTGGCAGCAACCTTCGTACTGCTTGGCTCAAACATTGTAATTTCCCTGTTAAAGAAAGTAATTCCGGACAAAGTCCGTATCCCTTGCTACATTGTTGTAATCGCAGGCTTTGTAACCCTGCTGAGCGCTCTGCTTCAGGCGTATGTGCCGGATGTTTACAGCGCACTGGGTATCTTCCTGCCGCTGATCGTTGTAAACTGTATCATTCTTGGCCGTGCTGAGATGTTTGCAAGCAAAAACAGCGTGTTCAAATCTGCTCTGGATGGTATCGGTATGGGTATTGGTTTTACCTTCGCTCTGTTGATCATCGGCTCTATCCGTGAGATTCTCGGTTCCGGAACCTGGTTTGGTCTGCCAATTACCGTAAACCTCTTCTCGCCAATTTCCATCTTTGTTCTGGCTCCTGGAGGATTCTTGGTATTTGGCTGCGTTATCGCTCTGCTCAACAAGCTCTCCAACGGCAAGGCTGTTAAGAGAAAGAGCTTTGGCTGTGAGTCCTGTCCAAATGCGGCTGGCTGCGCAAATGCCGGAAAGGGAGGCTGTGAATAATGGAATTGTTTAGAAACTTGATGTACATTCTGGTCACCTCGGTTCTGGTTGAGAACGTGGTACTGGCAAAATTCCTTGGATGCTGTCCGTTCCTTGGCGTATCCAAAAAGCTCGACTCTGCAGTAGGTATGAGCTCTGCGGTTATCTTCGTTATGCTGATGGCAACCGCTGTTACCTGGCCAATTTATACTTATCTGCTCCATCCAAATGGACTGGATTATCTCCAGACCATCGTATTCATTCTGGTTATCGCAGCTCTGGTACAGATGGTAGAGTTTATCCTCAAAAAGTACATGAAATCGCTGTATAAAGCACTGGGTGTTTATCTGCCTTTGATCACCACAAACTGTGCAGTACTGGGATGTACTCTGCTCAACCTTGAAAATCACTACAATTTCCTGGAGTCTCTGGTCAATGCACTGGGAAGCGGTCTTGGCTTTATGCTGGCAATGGTTCTCTTTGCAGGCGTTAGAAGCAAGATGGAAAGCGTAGAATTTCCAAAGAGCTTCCAGGGTATTCCGATCACTCTGGTTGCAGCGTCCATCGTTTCCATGTCCTTTATGGGATTTGCAAGCGTTGCTGACGGTATCTTCAGATAACGAAAAGGAGACGAAGCAATTATGTTACAAACCATTTTAGTACCTGTCTCCATCGTTACCGGAGCAGGTCTGATTGCAGGCCTTCTGCTTTCTGTTGCATCCAAATTCTTTGCAGTAGAAGTGGATGAGCGTGTTACAAAATTAAGAGAAGTTCTGCCGGGTGCAAACTGTGGTGCCTGCGGATGTGCAGGTTGTGACGAGTATGCCGCAAAAATGGCAGCTGGCGAAGCAGAGCCAAACCTCTGCCCGGTCGGCGGTGCAGCTGTTGCTGCAAAACTTGGAGAGATCCTCGGCGTATCGGTTGGTTCCATCGAGCCAAAACGTGCAGTAGTAAGATGCCGCGGTCATCTTCAGACTTCCGAATACATCATGGATTATGATGGTCCAAAAACCTGTCAGGCTGCAAAACTCTTCTATAACGGAAGAACAAGCTGTAACTTTGCTTGCCTGGGTTATGGCGACTGTGTTAATGCCTGTGAATATGATGCAATTCAGATTGTCGATCATATTGCAAAGGTAAAGGAAGATCTGTGTATCGGATGCGGAGCTTGTGCAAAGGCTTGTCCAAACGGTATTCTGGAAATTCTTCCAAGAAGTCAGACCACATATGTTACCTGCATGAGCCACGACAAAGGCGCAGATACCCGCAAGGTCTGCACCAATGGCTGTATCGGATGTAAGAAGTGCGAAAAAGTTTGCGAATTCGGCGCAATCACCGTAGACAACAACTGCGCACACATTGATCCGGAAAAATGTACCAACTGCGGCAAGTGTGCAGAGGGTTGTCCGGTAAAATGTATTCATCTGGAAAATCTGCAGTAAGAACAATTTCTGTTACAAAATCAAAATGGACAGCTGGAATCTCGGCTGTCCATTTTCTGTCTATGCAAGGAGGAAAGTATGCGCATTTTGGTGATTGAAGATGAACAGGAACTTGCCGATGCCCTGCTAAAAGGACTTTCACTCAAGGGATATGCTGTGGACAGCGCACTGGATGGCGCACAAGGATATCAAAAGGCGATGGACGAGCAGTATGACCTGATCGTTTTGGATTTGAATCTTCCTGGTATGGATGGATTGAGCCTTCTCAAACAGCTAAAACAGGAAAAACCAGAAAGCAAGGTCCTGATTCTGTCAGCAAACCACCATCTGGAAACAAAGCTTTCCGGCTTTACACTGGGAGCAAGCGATTATCTGACCAAACCATTTCATTTTGCGGAACTGGAGGCAAGGATCAGAGTATTGCTGAATCGTCAGTTTATTCAGCAAAGCAATGTTCTGCATTTAGGTGATTTAGCGCTGGACACACTCAACCGAACTGCGAGCGTCGGAGAAAAAAAAATCAACTTTACAGCAAAAGAATTGTCGATACTGGAATATTTTATGATGCATCCGGGAAAGTTGATCACCCAGCAGGAACTGATTGACCATGTTTGGAATGGGGATGCTGATCCAATGAGTAATTCGATTCGGGTTCATCTTTCGGCAATGCGCAAAAAGCTGAAAGCGGCACTGGGAAAAGACCCGATTCAGACAAAAATTGGGGAGGGTTACCTGCTGCCATGAAAAAAATTTCGCTGAGACTTCGGTTTACGCTGACGGCAAGTGTCTTTCTGTTTGTTTCCTGTACGGTGCTTGCTTTTTTGTCCAACTTTTCTGCCAATAAGATGGTCGAAGCCATCGAGCTGCAGCCCAGTGTAGCAGTGCAAGAAGGCGATGTTCTGCTTTTTCCATTGGAAGAAATTCAGCCAGCAATTGTAAAAAAAGCAGAAATTTCAACAAGAGCACAAAAGTCGTATCATGTATTTCGTACCGAAAGTATTGTTGCAACGATCTGTATTGTGACAGTAGGAAGCTTAGCAACCTATTTTGCATCAGGATACGTGCTCAAACCAATTCGTACCCTTTCGCAGGAAGTGGAAAAACGCAACGCAACCAATCTGGAAAAACAAATTCCTATCCCACAAAGTGCGGATGAAATTCAGCAATTGACGGTTTCCTTTAATCATATGCTAAAGCAGCTTCAGCATGCTTTTGAGCTGCAAAAGCAGTTTTCCGCAGATGCAGCACATGAACTGCGAACTCCACTGGCGGTGATGCAGGCAAAGTTGGATGTCTTTTCAATGTCAGAGCAGCGTTTGGACGATGTGGATTCGCTGGTAACTTCGATGAATCAACAGCTGGACAGATTGAATGCGCTGATTGAAGAGCTTCTTTGGTTTAGCCGAGACCTTCCTTTGGAAGAACGTCGGGATGTGCCGCTGGATCTGCTGATTTCGGATGTAGCGGAAGAACTGTCCTGCGTTGCGGAAGAAAAACAGATTACCCTGACACTGGATGGAGAAAATTGTGTCGTACAGGGACAGGATAACCTTCTCGAGCGTGTTTTTTATAATTTGATTGAGAATGCCATCAAATATAGTGCACCGTCAAGCCATGTTTCTATCAGAACAAAACATCAGGAGAACCACATTTTGGTCGATGTTATCGACGAAGGGGAAGGAATACCGCCGGAATATCGAGAACTGGTATTTGAACCTTTCTTTCGCATCGATAAATCCAGGAGCCGCCTGGTCGGCGGAAGCGGGCTTGGGCTTGCAGTTTGCAAAAAGATTCTGGAACGGCATGGTGCGAGCATCAGTGTTTTGGAACATCAGGGCGGCGGCAGTATTTTCAGAGTTATTTTTCCATCTTAACATTGACTTTATATCCGATATGTTATACTCCTTTCTGGAAAACGCGAAAGCGACAGAAAGGAGTATTTTTTTATGAAAAAGTTTACAGCAATTTTGGTTGCTTTGCTGTGTGCAGCATCGCTTGCAGCGACACTTACAGCGTGTACAAACAAACCAACACAGGAAGAGGTAGAGCAGGCAATTGCTGACGGCAGTGTTACCGTAGAGGATGCCGTAGAAAAAGGTTGGGTGACACAGGAATGGGCAGAAGAGTATCAGGAATCTTTATCTGTACCAGCCATTGATAAGGTAGCCTATCATGCAATCGGAGAATTTACAACCCAGACAATGTCGGGCGAGGAGTTTACCCGGGATGATGTTGCAGATGTAACCTTTTTTGCCTTTATTGATCCTGCCAGCTCAGAAGCAGAGAATTATTATCAGGAAATTGTAAACGCTTATCCGGAAATCCAGAAGGCAGGAGCAGAGGTTGTGGTTTGCAACAAAGGGGAGAAAGATGCAGAAATGTTTGCCGAAGCGCCATTCCCGGTCATTCTTTATAACGATTCACTAAAAGAGGCGATGGGAAATAATGTCGGAATGGTAGAAGAAATGGAAAACACTGCTTCCTGGTATGTAAACGGTTCTTTCCTGTCTGCATGGTATGGAAAGGTAGAAGCCGAGGACTTAAAAGATTCCGCGGCTACTTTTGTGGAAGGAAGCAAACAGCAGGATGCAGCACCACAGGATGGCGGAATGGTAGCAATGACCGTGGGAGTCAGCCAATGAGGAAAATCACGATATCGATTTTTGCTGCGGCAATCCTGTTAATGGGTATAGGAGTCTGGAGAAATGAGACTGCGGTGGTTTTGAGCAAGGGAATTAATATCTGTCTGGAGTGTGTTGGCATTGGATAAAAAGAAAAAGCAAAACCGATGGAAAATACAGCTTGCAGCTACTTTGGCGACCAATCCATTTCTGGGGAATTTTCTGGGAGGAAAGATTTATAAAGGCAATTTAAAATCTTTATGCGTTCCAGGGCTTAATTGTTATTCCTGTCCTGGTGCAGCAGGTTCCTGTCCGATCGGTTCACTTCAGGCAGTAATCGGATCTTCCAAATATCAGTTTTCTTATTATGTTGTTGGATTCTTGATTTTTGTTGGTGTTTTGTTGGGACGGTTGGTCTGTGGTTTTCTCTGTCCGTTCGGATGGTTTCAGGAACTTCTGCACAAAATTCCAAGTAAAAAATTCAGCACAAAACCGTTTAGGATTCTCACAAAAGTTAAGTATATTATTTTGTTGGTGTTTGTTCTTATCCTGCCAATCACAGTTGTGAATGAAATTGGTATGGGTGATCCATTTTTCTGTAAATATATCTGTCCTGCAGGAATTTTGGAAGGTGGTATTCCGCTTGCAATTGCAGATTCTGGAATTCGGGCAAGCTTGGGATGGTTGTTCAGCTGGAAAAGCTGTATCTTGCTAGCAGTGATTTTGTTATCGGTGTTTTGTTACCGTCCCTTCTGTAAATGGATTTGTCCGCTAGGGGCTTTTTATTCTTTGTTTAACCGAATTTCCGTTTACCGTTTGGAGGTAGATCAGCAAAAATGTACTTCCTGCAAGGCATGCAGTCATGTATGCAAAATGGATGTAGAAGTTTATAAAACACCAAATCATCCAGAATGTATCCGATGTGGAGACTGTGTGAGGGCCTGCCCGAATCACGCAATCTGTCAGACATTTTGTATGAAACCATCAGAAAGAAAGGAGAAAGCAGGATGCGAAAAATAGCCTGTGCTTTTATCTCCTGCGCATTGTTTCTGACAATGCTGGCAGGATGTTCTTCCAAAGACCAGTTAGTTTCCAAGGAACCTTTCCCGAGCTTTTCAGAAGTGGACATGGAGGGAAATCAGATCACCGAAGAAGTTTTTTCTGACTATGATGTGACCATTGTCAACTTCTGGAACAACGGCTGAGGAACCTGCATCGAAGAAATGCCTCAGTTGGAGGAAATGTACCAAAACTTGAAAGCAGAAAATATCAATTTGATTGGGGTGGGAACAGATTCCGGAGAGAGTGAAGAGAATCTGGAGACCTCCCGCAAAATCCTGACAGAAAAAGGAGTAACCTTCCAGAATATTTCTCCCGACCCGGAGAATGCATTTTATCAGGATTTTATCTCAGAAATCCTGGGATATCCTACCACCTATGTTGTGGATAAGGAAGGAAACATCATCGGAGCACCTATCATCGGCAACCTGGAAAATCAGATGGATGTTTTACAAAAGAGAATTGATACCATTCTGTCCGAGAAATAAACTATACAACAAAGACATCGGTAACCTTTTCTGAGGTATCGGTGTCTTTGTTCTCTTACGGAAAAATATTTCACTGTGAGATTTTATACAACAAAACAGCATATTCAACTAAAAAACAGAACAAATTATGTTTTAGAATGAAAAAATCAAAAATATGGTAAAAAATTCTAAAAAAAGTCTTGTAAGTCAAAAGAAATGTGCTATACTAAATATGGTTTGAAAAATCAGAGTGAAAGATGAAAAATTCAAGCAACTCTTATCAGAAACCGGAGGAAGAAGAAAGATGACTGTAAACGAAAAAATTGCAAAAATCAGAGAAATGATGCAGGCAAATGGAATTGATGCTGTCATCGTTCCAAGTGCAGATCCACATATGAGTGAATATTTTTCCGACCATTGGAAAACAAGAGCTTGGCTGTCCGGCTTTACCGGTTCGGCAGGTACCTTTGTTATCACAAAGAGTATCGCAGGTCTGTGGACTGATGGTCGTTATTATGTTCAGGCAGAAAAACAGCTTGCAGGAAGCGAAGGCGTTCTGTTCAAGATGAATGAGCCTGAAACACCAAAAGTTTATGAATATCTGGCAAAAGAGCTGCCAGAAAATGCTGTTGTAGGAATTAACGGAAAACTGTTCTCCGCTTCCTATGTACAGATCATGAAGGATGCATTTGCAAAGAAAAATATCCAGATCAACAACCAGATCGACTATGCAAACGAAATCTGGGAAGGTCGTCCGGAAGAAAGCGCAACCGAAATCTATAACCTTGGGGTAGAATATGCCGGCAAGTCCGCAGCAGAAAAAATCTCTGAATTAAGAGAAAAACTGCGTGAAAAAGAAGCAGATGCAATCGTAGTAAATACTTTGGATGGTATTGCATGGCTGTACAACATCCGTGCTAATGACGTTGCATGCACACCAGTTGCAATTGCTTATGCTTATGTTTCTCAGGAAGATGCAATCCTGTTTACCAACACAGCAAGAGTAAATGACAGCGTTCTGCGTGTTCTGTCCGAAAACGGCATTATCATGCGTCCATACGAAGATATCTTTGGATATCTGGAAAATATGAAGAAGGATCTGCGCGTTCTGTGTGATCAGAAAGAGCTCAATTACAGCCTCTATCACATTGTACAGAACAACGAACACCTGAGCGTTGTTTCGGCAGATAACCCGATTAAACTGATGAAAGCCCTCAAAAATGAGGTAGAAACCAAGAATACATATGAAGCATACCTGCAGGATGGTATTGCAGAAGCAGAATTCTATGCATGGCTGTTTGAGGCACTGGAAAACGGCGAAACCATCACCGAATACCAGGCATCCGAAAAACTTCATTCCTTCCGTGAACAGCGCAATCACTTTAAAGGTGACAGCTTCACCGCAATTATTGCTTACCGCGACAATGCAGCAATGATGCACTATGCACCAAAGACAGAGGGTTCTGCTGTTATCGAAAGAAGTCACTTCCTGCTCAACGACAGCGGCGGTCAGTATCTGACTGGTACAACCGATACTACCCGTACCTTTGCAATGGGCGAGCTGACCGATGAGGAGCGCCGCGACTATACTCTGGTTCTCAAGAGCGTTATCGCAATGAGCACCGCAGTATTTAAAGAAGGTATGACCGGCTATGGTCTGGACATCCTCTGCCGTGGTGTTCTGTGGAAATATGGTCTGGATTACCGTTGTGGTACCGGCCATGGTGTCGGCTATATGCTGGGTGTTCATGAAGGTCCACAGAGCCTGGGCAACAAAGACATCAAACTGCAGGAAGGTATGGTTCTGACCATCGAGCCAGGTATCTATACCGAAGGCAGCCACGGTATCCGTACCGAAAATACAGCAGTTGTTGTCAAAGGAGAAAAGACAGAATACGGTCAGTTCTATCATTTTGATACCTTTACAGTTGTTCCAATTGACACCACACCTTTGAAAGTTGAAATGATGACTCAGGAAGAAATCGATTGGCTCAATGACTTCAACCGTCATGCTTACGAGACAGTTTCTCCATACCTGAGCGAAAGAGCAGAAAAATGGATGAAGAAAGCAACTGCTCCGATCAGCAAATAATACAAAGATCACAACGAAAAAAGCTGTGCAGGAATTTCCTGCACAGCTTTTATTTTGTCTTCTTTCTCAAAACCTTTAAGAAAGGGATTCGAGTGTGGAATAAAGAATATTCAGATCGATCGGCTTGGAGATGTGGGCGTTCATACCGGCAGCCATCGTTTCAGCAATATCTTCCGAGAAAGCATTGGCGGTTACTGCGATAATCGGAATGGATTTTGCATCTTCACGCGGCAGGGAACGAATCTGTTTGGTTGCTTCGCATCCGCCCATGACCGGCATCTGCATATCCATCAGGATAAAGTCAAAAGTACCTTGTTCGGAAGAGGAGAAGAGGTCAACCGCTTCTTTTCCGTTCCATGCCTGAGTGACATGAATGTTTTTGATGGTAAGGATTTCGGTGGCAATTTCCATGTTGATTTCGTTATCCTCTACCAAAAGAACGTGTTTTCCTTCCAACTGATACTGTTCGGATGATTTTGCTTTTTCAGTATCGTGATTCTGGTTTTGTTCCAGATAAAGAGGGAGTGTTACTGTAAAGACAGAACCTTTTCCAAGTTCACTCTCAACATTGATTTCGCCGTCCATCTGCATGATCAGATTTTGAATAATCGGCATGCCAAGTCCGGTACCGGAAACATTTTTTGCACCAAAGCGGACATCACGTTCAAACGGAATAAACAGTTTTTCCAAAAAATCTTTGTCCATACCAACACCGGTATCACTGACAATGATTTGGAAATCGGAGTATCCACTTCCTTCGTGTGGAATCTCGCGGACAGTGACATCGATGTGGTCGCCGGGGAGGGTGTACTTAATTGCATTGGACAAAAGGTTGTTCAAAATCTGCTGGATGCGGAACCAGTCACCAATGACAACTTTGTTTTGAATCTCGAATTTGCTGGAAAAATGCTTTTCATTCTTTTGCGCTTGAATCTCAAAGATGGAGAACAGTTCCTGCATATCCTGCTGGATTGGGAAAGAAGCTTTGTTCAGTTCCAGTTTACCCTGTTCCAGACGGGAAATTTCAAGGATGTCATTGATCAGTCCTAACAGATGTTTGCTGGAGAGATTGATTTTCTGCAGATATTCCTTGATCTTATCCGGAGAGGACAGATGGTTGGAAGCAAGTTCGGAAAGACCGATAATCGCATTCAGCGGGGTACGCATGTCGTGCGACATATTGGAGAAGAACATATTCTTTGTTTTAGCAATTTCCTGGCTGGTTTTCAAAGAATCCTGCAGCAGCTTGTTGTAATTGAGCTGTGCCTGTTTTTCTTCTTCAATGTCGCGGAAACAGAGGATAACCTCGTTTGGTCGAAGTGATTCATCAAATAGCATTCGAATATTAACCCAGCGATACTGGTCGTTAAACAAACGCTGGAAGTCACCGCCAAAGTTTTTGACACGCTTTTTGACTAGCTCACGAATATTTTGCAAAGAAAAAGTTTGCTCAATATCATGGTAGACATCTGCTTGAGTAATATCCTTGAGTGTGTGCAGAAAGTCCATATATGTTCCTTTTTCAGGGAGGTTCTGGCGGACATAATCAGATGCTTTGATGATGGTATAAGTGCCTTGTTCTACATTGACCAAATACAGTGCATAATAAGAATTGCCCAATACACGGACAACATCGTTGGTCAATTTTACTTTTTGGTTTAAATGCCAATCCCGAACAAGAAATAGAACGGATAGAATCGAAATAAATGCAATAGAAGAAAGGTAGAAAATAGAGATTTTTTCAGTACCTCTCAACAGATAATCGTAAGGGATAGTGATGACAGAGTACCATCCATTTGGAGTCACGCTGTAGTATACGCCACGCTTTTCACCATCTGGGTCGGTGATGTAAGAAGAGGAAACATCGTGAAGTCCCTTTTTTATTTCTGAAAATAACTCTTTGGTATAGGAGTCAAAATCGGAAATTTCAGATTTATCAAATCCATTGTAGTGAAGAAGAAATCCCTGAGGATCAAACAGGAAGTATCGACTGCCTTCTGGAAGGGATTCCATACTTGACCAACCGCTAAACTGCTCTGGGTAGATATCTACTGCGACAACAGAATCTGTACTTCCAACGCGCATTGCCATAGTCAGGGTAGGGGTGTTCAAACGCTGGTCGATATAGGTGGGGGTATAGATGATTTTACGGTTTGCTTCTATTGCCATCTGGTACCAATTTGTTTGAGTTGGGTCGATCAGTTCATCTCCTTCCCAATAGGTTGCACCGGCTATTTTTCCGTATACTGCGGCATATATTTCAATTCCTTTGATTTCAGTGGTTTCCTCAATGTAATCCTGATAATCGGACAGCCATTGTCTAATGACCGAAATATCATCCTGCTGCTCTAATCGTATATGGACTGCTGTTGCAGCATTGGTTAAAATAGTAGAGTATTCATTCAGATAAACATCCTCCTGCATCGAGTAGCCTGCTGCAATTTCTGAACCTAAAATCTGTGCATTATCCAAAAGAGAGGTTCGCATCATATGTAAGCTGAATCCAGAAAAAAGAACAAGAAAGAAAAGCAACAGGAAAATTCCCATATTATTTTGTCGCTTTTTGGTCAATTTAATCACCCTCAAACATAAAAGTTTCACAAAATGATTATAACATATTCTATCATGTCAAACAAGCACAAAATAACAGGCGGTACTGTATAAGCAGTACCGCCTGAAAATAGGAATTATTCAGAAAGAATCTTGATGAGCAGGTCGCCCATACCAACGTTATAACCGCTGGTTGCAAAGATACCGTTGAGGCCGGGTTTGGTAACAACGATAAGTGGGAGTTTATCCGGATCAACATACATTCTTCTTGCAATGGAAGAAACGTTTTCACGGAAGTCATCGTAGCAGATGGTAACGTTTGGCAGCAGTTCAAGCGCTTTTGCCAGAGTGTGATTTTTCTTTGCTTCATCGCTGCGGATGATAAAGACAAGCTGTGCATCCAAAGCATTGTAGCGGACATGATGTTCGATCAGCTCGTTGAGAATGTGCTCGGTTGGTTCCTTTCCTTCTTCCAGCCAGAACAGGATGTTTGCTTTGCCAGCAGTCAGCTTTTCTGCTTCGATCTTGCCGCCATCTTTGTCCTTCAGGGAGAATGGCAGGATGTCCATGTTCTCCAGCATATCGGAGATCTTGGTGTCGCGCAGACGGATAGTCAGGTTGTTTGCATGACCTTCGCCGACAGTGAAGCGATATTCTTTGGTGAACAAACTTCCGTTTGGCATTCTCTTTGCAGTGATCAGGCGGTAAGCACCCGGAGCCAGATCCAGCAGAACCTTGCCGTCAGCCCATTCTCTTTCGCTCAGGTCCAGAGTATTGTAGATGCCGTCGTGCAGGATGCCGAGGCTCCAGTTCTGGAAATATACCCACTTGGTATCATCGCCGGAAACAACAGTAAATGGGAGAGTTTTTGCCTTGTTTGCTTTTTCTACGTTGTGGAATGCACCATCACGGTAGAACTGAATTGCTTTGGTTTCTGGATTCAGTCTTGCAGGAACGCCCAGAGTACGGCAGACAGCAACAAACAGAACCTTCTTGGACAGATAGGAACCGTAGCCAACCTTCATGATCTTGTCCGGAGCAGCAATCAGAGTGCTGTATTCGCGGCTATCATTGGAAGATACGTGTTCCAGAATCCAGTTCCACAGAGCTTCCGGATCTGCAAGGAATGCTTTCTTCTGTACTTCATCAAAGGAAGCGGACAGAGCTGCTCTCCATGCAGTCAGTTTTTCGTTGGAAACGCGAGGGGAGAGGACGTATGGAACATAAATGTCTTCTGGAAGATCGCCCTGTGGGCAAGCTTCTGCCATGTGGCTTTCCAGTACATCAGCGCACAGGTCGGTTTTATCCTTTACAGTCAGAACATTCAGCAGTTTTGCTCTGAGTTCACGGTTTGCATCATCAGAAGCAGCCTTGAGGAATTTTTCTACCTCAGAAGCGTTGCCTTTTGCGTCAAACAGTGCTTTTGCAGCGTATTCAGCGCAGACACCGTTTAAGGAAAGAGCAGCTGCAGCTTTTGCAGCGGAATCTTCGGTATGGTAGTTACCTTCTTTTTTGTGCAGCAGATCAGCAGCAGCGTCAAATTTTCTCTGCTGGGTTGCTTTCTGCTCATCAGTCAGGCGAACAGCAAACTTCATATTGTCCTTTGGTGGAACAACATCGTATTCTTCGCCGTTCAGTTCCTCGGTCTGGTTGTCGGATGCTTTGGAGAAGTCGATTACAACCGATGGCTCTTTTCTGGAATCTACAAGACGGGTAACAAATTTGCCGTCTTTGACAGCATGGATATGTAAATCGCCCAGACCCAGGGTGATCGAAGCCTCGCCGTTAGCATCGGAGATGAGGGTGGAAATCGGGAAGAATTCGGAGTAGTTGAGCAGTTCAATGCGGACTGCAACACCTTCTACCGGTTTGCCGTTATCTACAACTTTAACCGAGAAGGTCTGAGTGTCTGCATAGCGTTTGAGTTCGTTACAGATGGTGGTCAGACCTTCGTGGGTAACGATCTCTTCGTTTTCTACATAGTCGGAGAACATGCGGCTGTGGATGATCATTGCACGGGAAGCAGCAGCGGTGAACCAACCTTTGTCCAGAACTTCTTCCGGTTCACATGCGCCGAGGTAATGCCAGTCGCCATCGCACCATACTTCGATCCATGCATGGTTATCATCACAATGAGGCCATCTTGGGGTATAGATCTGACGGGTTGGGATACCAACACTGCGGAATACAGTAGTAGCAAAGGTGGATTCCTCACCGCAGCGGCCATAAGCACAGCGCAGAACGGTCAATGGGTTTGCAGTACGCTCGTCGGTCAGACGGTAGGTTGCGTTTTCAAAGCACCAGTAGTTGAGTTCCAAAGCAGCTTCTTTCATGCTGGAAGTTTTGCCGGCATTCACCAGTCGCGGCCAGCACAGATTATAGAAGTCGCGGCGGCAGTCCACGATATCTTCATTGTTGATGCGGTAGTAGAGAACATGGTTTAAGAAGATATCCTCTGGAATATCCTTGCACCATGGTGTGTTTTCACGCAGAAAGAGTGCATGATCAACATATTTTAAGAAAAGGGAAAAATCATAGTTTGCGATATCGCTGATTGGCATAGTGCCATACAGATATTTCATGCAAACCTTCTGATTGTCATTGCACTGATTAAGGTTTTCCAGAATTTCCTGTTCACGGCCGCCGAAGTAAGGACGGGCAGCCTGAAAATACTGTTCTGCTTTTTCGCAGAGCAGGGAAGAAAACGATACATTGGACATAATGAGCATCTCCTGTTCCTGAGGTGATTTTCATGTATTAAGATTTATTTGCAAACGCGGTCAAGAACTTCTCTTGCTTTTCTGATCTCTTCCGCACTTGTCTGCCAGAGAGTGTATTCGCTGACCAGTGGAAGACCCATGCTGACATCATCCTTGCGGTAGATCATTGGGCTGTCCAGAGTGATCTTGCCGGACATGTGGAAGGTGGTTGCGCCGGTCAGAGGAGCCAGTTCCTCGATGACACTCGCTTTGACGCCGCTGCCGATCATGATATCGATATCATTGCCAGCTTCCTTTACCAAGGTGCACAGAAGGTCTTTTCCTTCCATAGCGGTATTTTTCTGTCCGGAGGTGAGGATGGTGCTGATGTGCAGATCTTTTGCCTGCTGGAGAGCTGCCATTGGATCAACGCAGACATCGAATGCACGGTGCATGGTGACCTTCATGTCGCCTGCTTCTTCCATCAGGATTGCCATTTGCTCCAGATTGAGAGTTCCGTCTGGTTTGAGGATACCGATTACAACGCCGTCAGCGCCTGCTTCACGGAACATCTTGACATCGCGGCGGATGATCTCAAATTCCTCGTCGGAGTAGCAGAAATCGCCGAATCTTGGACGGATAATTGGATTGATAAGGATGTCGCATTTTTCACGGATGCGATGATAAAGATTGATGTCAGGAGTTGTGCCGCCGATAATCAGGTTTGCACACAGTTCCAAACGGTCTGCGCCGCCTTCCTTTGCAGCAATAGCAGATTCAACGGTGTCAACACAACACTCCAGCAATGGTTTTTTCATGGGGAAACCCCTCCTTTATTAGAATCGGTCCGCCGCAGTAAAGTGACGGTCCATCAGAAAATACATAGTAGCGGCAGAAGCACCGGTTGCACCCTCGGACTGGAACTCGTACAGCGGTTTGTCCACACGGGCAACACCAGCGATATCCAGATGAATCCATGGATGATCTTCGGCAAACTCGCGCAGGAACAGTCCGGCAACGATGCTGCCGCAGCCGGAACGGGTGGAGTTTGCAAGATCGGCAACGCGGCCATTTACCATTTCGCGGTATTCTTCATCGGTTGGAAGATCGACATATTTTTCGCTCGCTCTTGCGCCAGCGCGCAGAAGCTCGTCTTCAAAGCAGTCATCATTGGTCATCAGTCCTGCACGTACCTTGCCGTATGCAGCAGCAATGGCACCAGTGAGGGTAGCAACGTCAACGATGCGGTCTGCTTTTTCTACGCGGATTGCATAGGTGATCGCATCAGCCAGAATCATACGGCCCTCTGCGTCGGTGCTGAGGATCTCTACCGTTTTGCCGTTCATAGCGGCCACAACATCACCGGGGATGGTGGAGGAATTGGACAGGCGGTTTTCTACAATCGGAACAACGGCAAGCACATTTGCTTTTGCCTTGTTTTTAGCCAGAGCGCAGACTGCCGCGGTGACAGCAGCAGCTCCGCCCATGTCGCCTTTGGTATTGATTAAACCATCACGGCTCTTTAAGGAGTAGCCGCCGGTATCGAGGGTAACACCTTTGCCGACCAGTGCGGTGACTTCTTTGTCATCCGGATTGCCCATATAGCGCAGAACAACAACGCTGCATGGATAATCACTGCTCAGTCCGATGCTCAAGAAAAGATTCATATTGAGCTTTTTGGCTTCTTCAATGTCAACCACCTTGACTTCACAGCCGGAAGCTTTGCCTTCTGCGGCGATCTTTTCTGCTAAGGTAACCGGATTTAAGAGGTTTCCAGGCATGTTGCCCCAATCTCTTGCCATCATGACGCCATCAGCGATGTTTGCCGACTTGTTGACAATTTCCTGAATCTCGGCCTGATGTTCGTCTTCAAAGCCCTGCAGGTATGCCTTAAAATCATACTTTGGCTGTACCTTGCTGTAATGGCCTTCATAGTGGTACAATCCCAGCATTAAACCGGTGGTGAGGTCGTAGACGCTGTCGATGCCGTAAAGGGAAACGATCGGGGAAGCGTCCACCAGATATTCTTTCTGCTTTAATTTGCGCATCGTTTTGGACGCGAGCGCCGCAGCGGATTTTACATGGGTGAGTGTCAGATCCTTTTCCTCGCCCAGACCAATCCAGACGTGGAGGGTGGATTTGAGGAAGGTATGAAATTCCGAAAAGCGGGAAGCGTCAAAGATGGATAAAATCTGTTTGGACAGACCGCTTTCTGCAAGGGAATCCTGAAATGCAAAATGTACAACAGCCGAACATTTTTTATGATTGTCTACTAAAATCATGGCTGATTCCTCCATTTCCAATAAACTGTCAGGAAAAACAACTACCTTACCTTAAGGATAGCATATTTTTGCACAAAAAGGAATTATTCCTGCAAAAATATTTCCTCTTTTCTTTACAGAGAGATCTCACCGGACAGTTTCTGCATGCAGTCCACACAGTGTTCCAGATAAATTTTGCGGATGGATGGATATTCTCCCAGACCCTTTAATACAACCTGAGTTTCATATCCGGCAGCTTCAAATACCTGCTGCCAGGAATCATCGTCGCCGCTCATATCATTGATAGCGTGGTCACCGGCAACCACCATCAGCGGAGCCAGAACCACCTTTTTGGCATGGATAGCTTCTACTTCCTTCTTGACAGTTTCCAGATCCGGATAGCCTTCCACAGTACCGATAAAGAAGTTCTTGCAGCCTTCTGCTTTCAGGCGGTAATCCAAAGCAGGGTAGGTTGCGTTTGCAGGATGTTCAGTGCCATGGCCCATCAGGACCAGAGCAGTATCCGGCTGAATATCGGAAAATTCTTCCCGCAGTGCACGGGTAACCTTTGGATAATCCTCAAACGAGGTGAGCAGCGGCCAGCCACAGACGATATTTGCAAAACGTCCTTTCCAGGAGTCTACCTCTTTGCGGACGTCGTCGAACTCAAATCCGTTCATCACATGGGTTGGCTGACAGATAACGGTGCCAAATCCTTCGTCAAACAGTTTTTGCAGTGCCTGTTTGACCGAATCGATTTCGATGCCGTCGCGCTCTTTTAATTTGCGGATGATCATACCGCTGGTGAAGGCGCGGCGCACTTCAAAGTCAGGAAACGCGCGGCGAAAATCTTCTTCGATGGCACCGATTGTTTTTTCACGGGTTTCCTCATAGCTTGTACCAAAGCTCACGACCAAAATGGCTTTTTTGCTGTGGTCCGGTTTGGAAGGAACAATCGGCAGTTCCAGTGCAGGAGCCTGCTGTTTTGTTTTGTCTTTTTTTACGGCAGCCACACACAGTCCAGCAACCGCAGAAGCAAGAGCAAGTCCAAATAATTTCTTCAAGATAATCTTCCTCCATTTCTTTGGGAGTTCATTTCCTAATGACTATACCATGAATTATAAATTTCCACAAGTTTTTTGTGGAAGGAAATAACTTTATATGATATAATAAAAAAAAGACACAAACAGAAAGGTGATTTTGATGAAGTCCAAGAAGAAATTTGCAATGATGATGATGGATGCACAGTACGATACCAAGCGGGACTATGCTGTGTTTGAGACCGAGGAGGTCGAGACCCACATGATCACTGTAAATTCCCCGGAGCAGGCAGTCCAGATGGCAAAAGAACTTGCAGAGCAGGGCTTTGGCGCAATTGAAGTGTGCGGGGCATTTGGTGAGGAGCTGGCCCGGAAAATGTATGAAGCAACGGGAAATAAGGTTAGTGTAGGTTATATTGTATGTCCGCCGGATCAAAAAGAACTGTCCGATCGTTTCTGGCAGGCATAATGACCTGATAAAGTATTATGATCCAAAGATAAAAAACGCATCCAACTGGATGCGTTTTTTCTTTTGGTGTGGTATAATAGCGCTTGCGATGTGGAAATCCAAAGAGAGAGAAGAGAAAAAATGAATCATTACTTCAGAAAGAAAAAGTGGACCTATGGGCTGTACCTTGTTTTTGTACCGCTTTCCTGCATGGCATCCATTCTGTTTGCGCTTTCCTTTCAGCCGGTGATTGATACTGCACTGAGCGGGGACCTTCCTGCTTTTGTCCGGGCATCTCTGGGCTGTATTTTGTGGGGCGTTTTGGATGCACTGGGATTAGCAGCAGTCAACCAGACAAAATTCAGGATATTAGCATCGGTAAAAATCAATTTAAAAGAAGATTTGTACCGTTCTATTCTTTCGTTTGACTATCAGCATTTTTGCAAAGAAAATGAAGGCAGCTATCTGTCGATTTTAAATAACGACATCGGTGTGCTGGCGCAGGATTACTTTGAAGCAAAACTGATGGTGTACCGTGTGGTGTGGAGCTTTGTTGTTTCCTTTTTGGCAGTGTCTGCACTAAGTCCGATTATTACTGTGATTTTGATTGTGATTGGCCTGATTTCCCTTTTGATTCCGCAAATTCTGGGCAAGGGACTGACCAGACAGCAGGAGGAGTATTCTGCCCGCAGAGGAGAGTATATTGCAAGGGTAAAGGACATTCTGGATGGATTTTTGACCATAAAGAATTGTCACCGCTTTGATTACTTTGAAAAGCAGCATCAGAAAATCAATGTACAGACCGAGGAGAGCGGCAGAAAGAACAGCAGCAAGATGTATTTTGCAACCTGGATCTCCATTCTGTGCAGCTATGCGATGAATATTCTGACGCTGGTTACCGGAGGATTTCTGGTCATTGCCGGAAAGATGAGTGCCGGATTGATACTTTCAATCACTCAGTTGTCCGGCGGTGTGGTTGCTCCATTGGAACAGGTTCCGGCACTGTTGTCCCAGATTAAGTCGGTAAAGCCGATTGCGGAAAAATGTCAGACAATCCTTTGTTACCGCCCAGATGAGTCAATGGTAAAAGGGGAGCAGGACAGTTTACAGTGTCAGGAGCTTAGCTTTTCCTATCCAGGACGGGATAAGGGGCTGCACCATGTTACAAAGAGCTTTTTCCCGAAGAAAAAATATGCGCTTGTTGGGGAATCCGGAAGCGGAAAATCCACCCTGGCAAAACTGCTGGCGGGTTGTTATCACAAAGATGACGGGGAAATTTATTATCCTTGCAGCTTTACCCCAGAACAGGACATCGTCTATGTTCCACAGGATATCCATGTTTTCCAGACCAGTGTGCGGGAAAATATTACGCTGGGAGAGGATTTTTCTGAGCAGGAGCTGACCGAAGTTTTAAAACAGTGCTGTCTTATGGACTGGGTGCAGTCATTGCCAAATGGACTTGACGAAGTGCTGGGAGAAAAATATTCCTGCTCCGGAGGGGAAGCGCAGCGTATTGGACTGGCAAGAGCGCTCCTCAGACATCCCAAGATGCTGATTTTGGACGAGATCACCTCCGCACTGGACAACAAAACGGCAGTACAGGTGGAACAAAACCTGTTGTCACAGCAGAACATGATGATTGTAATGGTGACCCATAAACTTAATGAAAAGATCATGCAGCAGTACGATGAGATTTTGCTCATGCAGGACGGAAGCCTCCAGGAGAGCGGAACCTTTGAACAACTGATGGAACAAAGAAAAGCGTTTTATGAGCTGTATCAGACAGCTTCACCTGCGCAAAAATAACGTAGGGAAAGCGTTTACAAACCTCTGAAATACGCTTGATGAATCTATGGAAAGTTTTTCCCCGCCGGTTTCTTGTAAAGCCGGTGGGGAATTGTTATAATAAAAAGAAACGGATGATCAAGAAGTTTAAAATAAGGACGTGAACAGAAAATGGATTTGATAACTGCCAGAGAGCTTGCACAAAAGCTGAGGGAACAGATCAACTATTACAGTGAACTTTACTATGAAAAAGATGATCCGGCAATCAGTGACTATGAGTTTGACAAGCTGATGCATCAGCTGATTGATATTGAGGAAGAATATCCGGAACTGCTGACTCCGGATTCCCCGACTCACCGCGTGGGCGGCAGAGCGTCCAACAGCTTTGAGCAGGTAGAGCATGTTGTTCAGATGGGCTCTTTGCAGGATGTCTTTTCTGATGAGGAGGTCGTGGACTTTGACCGCCGCGTCCGAGAGGTTGTTTCTGACCCGATCTATGTGGTTGAGCCAAAGATTGATGGACTTTCGGTGTCGCTGGAATATCGGGATGGTGTGCTGGTTCGTGGTTCTACCCGCGGTGACGGTTTTGTCGGCGAAGATGTTACCGAAAATATCCGTACCATCCGTTCAGTGCCGCTCAGACTCAAGCGAGACATTCCGTTTGTCGAGGTGCGCGGCGAGGTCTATATGCCGGTGGCAAGCTTTGAAAAGGTGGTCGCACAGCAGGAATTAAAGGAAGAAAAGCCGTTTAAAAATCCAAGAAATGCGGCAGCAGGCTCGCTTCGACAGAAAAATCCCAAAATTACCGCACAAAGAGGACTTGATATCTTTGTCTTTAACCTTCAGCAGATTGAAGGTGTGCAAGTAAGCGGTCACAAGGAATCGCTGGATCTGTTAAAGGAACTGGGATTCCAGGTTTCTCCTTCCTACCTTGCGGTGGACACCATTGAAAAGGCGATCGAAGAGATTCGTGCCATCGGTCAGCGCCGCGGAGAGTACAGCTTTGATATCGACGGAGCAGTAGTAAAAGTTGACAGCCTTGCGCAAAGGGAAATGCTCGGAGCTACTGCAAAATTCCCGAAATGGGCAGTGGCATTTAAATATCCGCCAGAAGAAAAGATCACGACACTCTTGGATGTTGAAGTTAAGGTCGGAAGAACCGGAGCACTGACCCCAACCGCTGTCTTTGAACCGATTCAGCTGGCAGGAACTACTGTCAGCCGCGCAGTGCTGCACAATCAGGACTTTATCGATGAAAAACAGATCGCAGTCGGCGACAAAATCATCGTCCGCAAAGCAGGGGATATCATTCCGGAAGTGGTTGCTGTTGCAGAACACTGCGGCAATCCGACCTATCAACTGCCAGAGTACTGTCCATCTTGCCATACAAAGGTAGTAAGGGAAGAAGGTGAAGCTGCAATCTACTGTCCGAATATCGAGTGTCCGGCACAGCTGATGCGAAACCTGATTCACTTTGCCTCCCGAAATGCAATGGATATCGACGGAATGGGACCTGCGGTTCTGGAAGGATTGGTCAATGCCGGTTGGGTTCATTCTCCAGCAGACCTGTACGACCTTACCGAAGAACAGATTGCATCCTTGGAGCGTATGGGCAAAAAGAGTGCATCCAATCTGATGAACGCACTGGAAAAATCCAAACAGAATGACCTTTCCAAGGTGATTTTCGCACTGGGTATTCCGGAAGTCGGTGAAAAGACCGCAGCCGAGCTTGCATCGGCGTTTGGCAGTATGGAAAAACTCTCCTGGGCAACTTTGGAGCAGCTCACTGCACTGGATGGATTCGGAGAAGTGGTCGCACAGAACATTGTCAGCTTCTTTTTGGAAGAAAGAAACCGGGTGCAGATCGAACGTCTTGCAAAAGCCGGCGTCAACATGGAAAGCACAAAGGTAAAGGCAGGAGATACCTTCGAAGGGAAAACCTTTGTTCTGACCGGAACTTTGCCTACCTTAAAGCGCAATGAGGCAAAGGAACTGATCGAATCGCTGGGCGGAAAGGTATCCTCTTCGGTTTCCAAAAAAACTGATTATGTAGTAGCGGGCGAGGAGGCAGGCTCCAAGCTTACCAAAGCAAACGAGCTTGGAATTACCATTCTGACCGAGGAGCAGCTGCTGCAGATGTGCCAGAAATAGCATAATATGTCGATTTTTCTGAAAATAGATTAAGAAAAGGAGCGTGTAGAATGCACGCTCCTTTTTGTCTGTAATTTACTTTTTGTCTTTGTTTTTATCCTTTTTGCCTTTTTGGCGGTACTGGTGAAAATCACGGAAGCCAAGTCCGGTGATTTCGCCGACATCATCCACAACGATAAAAGCATCCGGGTCGAGTTCATGGATGATATCATAGGTCTTGTGGACTTCCTGACGGCCGACAGCACACATCAGTACAGTGCCTTCCCGTCCGCTGTATGCACCGCGGGATTTTAATTCGGTAACGCCGCGTTCCAGATCATCCATGATGCGCTGGGCAATCTCATTGTTCTTCGGTGAGATAATAAACATCATCTTGCCCGTTCCACTGTCCGTACCATATAAAACAGTATCGATTACCTTGGAAGTAATATAGATAACCAGAATTGCATATAATGGGCTTTCGTAGTCCTGATAAACAACAGCGGAAGAAACAACGATAACAAGGTCGATGATCATGATGAACTTGCCTAAAGAGAGCCCGCGAATGTGCAGGGCAAGGAGGTTTGCCGCAAGTTCTGTACCACCGGTTGTTCCGCCGCGCATCAAAATGAGCGCCAATCCCAATCCGGCAAGACATCCGCCAAATACAATGGTAATCAGCGGGTCACCCTGATACTGTGGAAGATAGGGAACCATGACATCAATCATTGCCGAGGAAATCAGGGTCGCGATCACCGTTTTAATGATGATTTGGTAACCCATTTCAACATAAGCCCAGATTAGCAAAGGAACGTTCATCAACAGGTTGGCAGTACCGATAGGGACGCCAAACAGATGATTAAACATGGTGGCGACACCGGTCAGACCACCGGCAGCGATCTGGTTCGGTGCGGTGAAGGTGTCGATGGAAATGGCGAACAAAAAACTTCCAAACAGGAAAAAGACGCCGTCGAGCAAAAGATCCTTGACTTTTTTGCGGGTGAGCATGGGACAAACCTCCTTAAAAAATTCTTAATAATATCAGTATACCGCAAAGTGAAGGATTTTTCAAACACAAATAAACAAAAAGCTCAGGACATGTCCTGAACTTTTTGTTTAAGATAGTATGGAAAGTTTTGATAAGCGAAGTTAAGGAGATCTTTTTAAGTTAAAAAAGAATGGATAACGACAGAAATTTCATTTTACCAAAATATCGGAGAAAAAGATAATCTGCTCTTAAGATTTTTTGATAAACTCCTGTCCGCATTTTGGACAGGTAATCTGGATTTTTCCTCTTCCGCGTGGAACACGAATTTTCTGTTTGCAGGATGGACAGCGAAAATGCCGATGTGTTTTCAGGTCTCTTGCCCCGGAGATTTTGGAGATAATCATGTTCTGCACCGGAGAAAATACCTGCATAAATTTCTGGTTTTCTGCGTACCGGCGGCTGATGTTTCTGGAAAAGATACGCCAAATACACCATACAGCGAGCAGAAAGGAAAACAGATACAGGATATCCCAGCCAGTGAAGGTAAAGATAACATCCAGAATCAAGACAAGAATTAGCATAAAAAAGCCGAGCGCATCTGTACCATAGCGCCCGTACATCAATTTTGTAAGCCATTGCATAAGAGAGACCCCTTCCTCGAAGCATAATATTTGTTAGAAAAATATTATCAGAAAATGATGAATGAATTGTGTACTTTTATTATATACTTTGGAAAATCCTTTTTTCAAAAAGTGTCCCCTAACAAAGAATAAAAAAGGAATCAGAATAAGAAATTTGCACTTTCCTGTAAGATTTTGTGAATTTTGTGGATTTTACTCAAAAGCAGCTGTTTTGTTTTTGCACTTTATCAGACTGGCTTGCTCTGAACTGTTCAGAATGCTATACTATCAAATGGTTTTTTGAGCAATATGTCATTGCAGGATAAGCCTTTTTCTGTGTATTGCGAAAATGGATTTTGTCTTGCAGCAGCAGAGGTGTTCTCGATCATACATAGATTTTTGGAAGGGAAGGCATTATTTTATGGAAAAAAAGGTCAAAATGATTTTGTTCATGCTTTTGGGAAATGCAATTCTGGCGCTGGGTACTGCTATTTTTGTTGTGCCAAACGGGTTGATTTCCGGCGGCGTTACCGGTGTGGCGCTGATTTTGCAGCACTTTTTCGGTATCTCGGTTGATATTGGCGTCTATGTTGCCGATGTAGTTTTGTTTATTCTGGGCGCTTTGGTTATGGGAAAAGCCTTTGCAGCAACCATTATTTTCAGCACTGTGGTTTACCCGACCTTTTTTGCTCTGTTTGGAAAAATTCCGTTTTTGATGAATTTGACCGATGATAAACTGATGGCAGCCATTTATGCGGGACTTTTGATGGGCGCCGGTATTGGTCTGGTAATCAAAGTGGGCGGCTCCACTGGCGGTATGGATATTCCGCCAATCATTCTGAACAAGCTGTTTGGACTCTCGATTCCAGTTATGATTTATGTTGGTGATACCGCACTGCTGCTGATTCAGGCGCTGTATTCCTCCACTGAGCAGGTGCTCTATGGTATCTTGGTCGTACTGCTGACCAGCATTGTTATGGATAAGATTTTGATTATGGGCCAGAAACAGACTCAGGTTATGGTGGTCAGCCCGAAATATGAGGAGATCAACCAGATGATCCATCAGAAGATCGACCGCGGTTCCACCCTCATCCATGCAATGACCGGCTTGAAAAAGACCGAACAGCCGGTTGTTATGACGGTTATTTCCAACCGCCAGCTTTCTGTACTCAATGATCTGATTCTTCAGATTGACCCACAGGCTTTTGTAGTTGCAAGCGAAATCAACGAAGTAAAAGGACGCGGCTTTACCCTGAGCAAACAGGCAATCAAGGACGTAAAATAACAGGACTTTTAAAAAGCGGACAGGATTTTTCCTGTCCGCTTTTCCAGTTTTTTCTGCAAAAAATAACAAAAAGACACTTTATTCTATCGGTTGTTTGTGATACAATAAATACAATTACGACAAATATGAAATCAAGAAGGATGTGATTTTTGATGAAAAACAAGCTGTTAAGCGCAATTTCGATCACCATGGCAGTGAGCATGCTGACCATGACCCCGTCCCTGACCGTTTCTGCTCAGGATTATCAGGATAAAAGCGCGGTGCTCGATACCGGCTTTACGCTGGATACAGATTATACATTAAAACTGGCAAACCCTTCCAAGGATACTTCCACAACAGCGGAGAACTATTATATCACCGGTTCCTCAGACCCGGATTATCCGCTGACCTGTAATGGGGAAGAGGTGGAAGACCGCGGTATTTATGGTTCTTTTGGAATCTATGCTCCGCTGGAGATGGGAGACAATACCTTTACCTTCCAAAATGGAGATGATACCCAGACGGTGACCATCACCCGCACCAAGGCTGCAACATCAGGCGGAATTTCCACCATTACAGATCTCAAGCGCCTCAATCCATCTTCGGACGATGTTGCAAATTCTGGCGAGGAATACCGCATCCGCTGCACCGCTCCGGCAAATGGAAAGGTTACAGCAACACTGGGCGGTAAGACCTATACGCTGGAACAGGAAGCAATTGCAACCACCGGTGTGGAAGCATATTATTCTAAGACTATCACACTGCCGGAGGTAGAAGACGGAGAGGTGGAAAACTTGGGTCAGATCAAATTTAAACTGACCTTTGAAGGAAAAACTACTTCTGCAACTTCGGACGGCAGCCTGTATGTGCTGGGAAAAGGTGCGCACCTGCTTGCAAAGGTTAACCAGAATGCAGCAGTACTGTATGAGGAAGCCTCCAGCGGTGCAAACCACGTTTCTCTGGTCAGCCGCGGTGCAGTGGACAGCATCGTCGATGCAGAGGGTGACTACTTTAAACTGAGCATGGGCAGTTGGATCAACAAGTCCTATGTAGATATCCTCAAAGGGGACACCGAATGGAAAAACAAAGTTTCCCAGACCTCCTATCAATCAGGAGATAATGGGGAATATCTGATTCTGGAAGGAACCGCATCTCCTATTTTTAAGGCTTACAATACAAGCGAAAAAATTACCATCAAGTTCTACAACACCAGCGGAGTGAAGGCACAGAAGCTGGACAGCGAGCTGTTCTCCTCGATGAAGGTCACTACCTCAAGCGGAGACACCACAATAGAACTCAATAAAAAAGATGGCGTCGATACCGTTGGCTATGATATCAGCTTTGACGGCAAAGGAAAAACAACAATATTCTTTAATCCAAAAGCAGAAGAAGGTTCTTCTGCAAAACCGTTAAGCGATATGACCATTGTGGTTGACCCAGGTCACGGTGGTTTGGATGGCGGCGCACAGGGTGTTCTGTATGGCAATGGTCCGGTTGAAAAGGACATCAACATGGCGCATGCACTGGTATTGAAAAACAGACTGGAAAGTCTGGGTGCCGAAGTGATTTTGGCAGTACAGCCTGATCAGGATAATTCCCAGAAGGTTGAAATGACCGACCGTGTAGAGATGGCAAGAGAAAACGAGGCGGACTTCTACATCTCCCTGCACTGCAACAGTATTGATGCAAGCGCAAACGGCCTCAAACCTTCCGGAACGGAAATTTATTACTATGAAAACAATTCCAAACTGCTTGCGGATGACATGCTGGAAAAGATCACAGAATATAATGACCGCGATGCCCGCAGCGTTATCTATGGAAACTTCTATGTAACACGAAACCCGTTATGTCCATCCATGCTGGTAGAGATGGGATTCATCAGCAATCCGGTTGAATATGATGAACTGTGTTCGCCGGATTCGATGTATCAGACAGCAAACGCAATTGCCGATGCACTGATCGATTATGTAGGATAGAAAAATATCATAGAACGAAAGAAAAGAGAGAATCAGAATTTCTGATTCTCTCTTTTTTATATAAAAATAAGAGAATGAAATGCAAAAAACTTGTCAACAATGAAGAAAAATAGAAAAATCCTAAAAAACTTGGTAACAAACAGGCTGCTATCTCGTCACTAATATAAAGAGAAATCTTTGACTTGGAAGCTGACTAAGGAGGGATCCGATGTTTGAATATATTTTTACTTCTGTTTTAGAAGTGTCGATGGCGGTTTCATTTTTCCTGTTTTTCTTTTTGATGTTCATGCCAAAGCGATTGGGAAAATATGCGCCTAGGTGCCGTACCTTTTTGTGGATGATTTTTGCACTGCGGCTATTGTTCCCATTTCAGATGGGATTTCGGCTGACAGCATTTCGACTGATTACACCGTATCGCTTAAAAAGTGACCCGCGCCCGATTCTGGAGAGTGCAGAACCGGGTCAGCTGATTTCGCTGATCCAGATGATGGCGATGGTATGGCTTGTGGGAATGATTTTGTTTTTTGCAATCCACCTGATTGCCTATGGTCTGTTTGAGCGCAAGCTGCTGCGTGGAACCAAAACCTCTTCTCTCAGTCAGGAAGAGGAGAGAGTGATCCGCAATCAGTTTTATGAGGTAAAATATCAGTTGGGAATCTATGATCCGATTCGCCTGTGGATTTCCTCCGAGGCATCCGGACCGATGCTGATTGGTTTTTTCCATCCAAAGGTAGTGGTACCAGATTGCATGATGGAAGAGCAGATGCTTTCGATGGTTTTCCGCCATGAGCTGATGCACCATCGACGCCACGATGCGTGGTACCGCATGCTGATGCTCGCCACCGCTTCGGTACATTGGTTTAATCCGGTGGTTCATCTGATGACCCGTCGCGCGACCGAAGATCTGGAAAGTGCCTGCGATCAGAGCGTGGTTGCGGGAAAAACAGCAGACTTTGTTGGAGAGTATGCACAGGCATTGCTAAATACGGCAAAATGCTTGCTCCAGCGCAAAAAGGTTCGTCAGACCGTTTTGGTGTCCTATTTTTCTTCCAGCGCTCAGCGTCTGAAAAAGCGTTTTATGGATCTGTTTGCACCAATCCAGAAAAGAGGACTGACCCTGCTGTCGGTAGTGTTCCTGATGGTAGTGCTGGGCAGCCGCTTTGTGTTTGTACAGGGAAATGACCAGAACCTGGATTGGGCAGAAAATCTCAGAGAAGGGGATATTTCTTCGGTAGAGGTATCGGGAAAACAGCTTCCGCAGGAGATGTCCAGTTATGCCAAAAAGGATGTTGTAGACTGGTTTTCCAGTGTAAACTTTAAGCCAGCTTTGTATCGTGACCGCAATCGTGTAGAGGAAGAGCGTTTCCGCATCACCAAAAAGGACGGAAGCAACAAGACAGTATCTTTGTTTTCTGATGGAACGGTTCAGGTGGACGGAAAAGAGTATCGCGCTTACGGTAATCTGCTGAAATAGGCAGGACTTTTGAAGGGGGAAGTGTTGTGAAAAACAAGGTGATTTTGATTTCCATTGATGGGATGCGTCCGGACGGATTTTTGCAGTGTGGGCATCCGTTTGTGGAGCAGATGATGCAGAAATTCAGCTATACTTTGACAGGAAGTTCTGTGATGCCATCGGTGACGCTCCCGTGTCATACCTCCATCTTTTATGGAGTCCCGCCGATGAGACACGGTATTTTGACCAACACCTATGTTCCGCCGGTCAGACCGGTCAAAGGAATCGCGGAAGTTTTAGCCAATGCGGGAAAGGTGAATGCGGCCTTTTATAACTGGGAAACAATGCGGCATGTGTGGAGTTCCGAAACCATGAAATATACCTTTTATCTGGATGCCTATTCGGAAGAAAACACAGATGCTGTTCTTACCATGCAGATGCTAGAATTGCTCAAAAGGAAAGAACCCGATTTTCTGTATCTCTACATGGTGGAGACAGATGACAAAGGCGGCCATGACCATGGCTGGATGAGCAAGGAATATTTAGCACAGACAGCCAACGCTATCGATTGTGTGGAGAAGGTTTTTCAGATAGCGTCCGAACATTATAACATTATCGTCACAGCTGACCATGGAGGTCACGACCGGACCCATGGAACCGATTGTGCTGAGGATATGACCATTCCGATGTTTTTCTGGGGAGATGGTTTTGCCCAAGGGGCGCAGATGGATAATATCAGCCTTCTGGACATTGCGCCGACGGTGGCTTCCCTGATGGGAGTTGCACCGGAAAAGGAATGGGAAGGAAGAGCACTCAAAACAGTGATGTAACGATCAACAGGAGCGGCAGAAGGCTGCTCCTGTGTTTTTGCATGGTGAAATTGTGCGGAAAAGCATACGGCTTGTTTTCAGGGAAAAACAGCCCAAGTCGGGGTAAAAGAAAACAAAATTTTAAATATTATGAAACCTATTGGAAAAGCGATAAGAATGTGATATAATGTTTCGTGAATAGATATGCGGGAAGTGTAGTTTTTCCCATCAAGCAATTCTGGTTGCTCTGGAAAAGCCAGAATAATGGTTTTTTCCCGCTTCCATTTTATGACAGGAGGAATATTACATGAACGTTGAGAATAATAAACAGCCAAGCGGCAGCCTGAAAATTTCCCAGGATGTTCTGGCAACCATCTCCAACTTTGCGGCAGAAGAAATTGACGGTGTGGTTTCTCTGGCAGATACCTATGCGCCAATTAAAAATTTCCTGAAAAAGGGAAGCATCGGAAAACCGATTCAGATTAGCTTAAACGATGATGTTGCAGTCATCGATATCAGCGTAAACCTTAAATATGGTGCAAACATCCCGGCAGTAGCAGAGACTCTGCAGAAAGCTGTCAAGGATGCCGTTCAGAACATGACCGGAATCACCGTTTCCAAGGTAAATGTTCATGTTGCAGGAATTGTATTCCCGGAAACTGCACCAGTACAGCAGTAATACAGCACGTTATAATCGTTGTTTGACAAAAAAACACAGTAGGTTTTGTGCCGCCGGCATGAAGCCGGAAAGGACGAATTTTTATGACAAGACACGAATCCCGTCAGGAGGCTTTCTGCCTGCTGTTTGAAAAAACATTCACTGATATGGATCTTGACGAAATTATCCAGGGCGCAACCGAAACAAGAGATCTTCAGGTCAACGACTTTACGCTCAAGCTGGCAAAAGGAACCATCGAGCATCTCGATGAGATCGACCAGCTGATCGAATCCAAACTGAAAAACTGGAAGCTTTCCAGAATTTCCAAAGTTTCGCTGTCGATTTTGCGTGTTGCCGTATATGAGCTGAAATATATGGACGATGTTCCGACCAACGTCTCCATCAATGAAGCAGTCGAGCTTGCAAAACAGTACGCAAACGAGGATGATTATTCCTTCATCAACGGTGTACTGGGCGCGATTGCAAAAGAACTGAACCTTAACAAGAAATAAACAAAAGAGTAAAACATAAAGACAGGGTGAAAAAGATGCCATATTATCTGGGAATCGATACCAGCAATTACACAACCTCTGCGGCGATTTTTGACAGCCAGACGGGTCAGGTGATTCACCGAAAAAAATTGCTGCCGGTTGCGAAAGGCTCCCTGGGACTTAAGCAAAGTGATGCCGTGTTTGCTCATGTAAAACAGCTCCCGCAGATTCTCGAGGAGCTGTTTTTTGATTTACCCCCTGTTTCGCTGGCAGCGGTGGGGGTATCGGCACGTCCGCGCAATCAGGAGGATTCCTATATGCCGTGCTTTTTGACCGGAAAGCTTGCAGCCAGTGCAATCTGTTCGGTCAACCGCATTCCAATGTATGAATTTTCCCATCAGTGCGGGCACATTGCAGCGGCATTGTATTCAGCAGGACGGCTGGACTTGGTGGGACAGGAGTTTATCGCGTTCCATTTTTCGGGAGGAACGACCGAGTGTGTTCATGTGCGCCCGGGAAACGAAACAGTGTTTGATACCGAGATTATTTATCATTCGCTGGACTTAAAGTGCGGACAGGCAATCGACCGCGTCGGCGGAATGCTGGGGCTGTCTTTTCCGGCAGGAAAAGAACTGGATGCCCTTTCCTTAAATGCAGACAAGCGTTTTCCGGTCAAAACTACCTTTAAGGATGGAAACTGCTGCGTTTCCGGCTTGCAGAACCAATGTGAAAAGCTCCTCAAACAAGGAGAAAGCAAAGAGAATATTGCGCGTTTCTGCATTGATTCGGTGTGCAAAATTGTCTGGCAGATGGCGGACAACGCAAGAACACAGTATCCGGGACTGCCGCTGATCTTTTCGGGTGGGGTGATGTCCAATACCCTCATCAATCAGAAGATCAGCGAAGATTTTGGCGGATTTTTTGCAGAACCACAGTTTTCAGCGGATAATGCCGCCGGCACTTCGATTCTGGCAGCAGTGAGGGACGGTGTTAAGGTTGGATAGTTTGTTGACCGTCTCGCAGCTAAATCGTTATGTAAAAAGTATTCTGGATGGGGATTTTCGTCTGCGCGACCTGTATCTGCGCGGAGAAATCTCCAACTTTACAAACCATTACCGCAGCGGACATTTTTATTTTACCCTGAAAGAGGGAAACTGTGCGGTCAAGGCGGTAATGTTTGCAAACTATGCAAATGACCTTCTGTTCGAGCCGGAAAACGGCATGGCAGTCATTGTGCGCTGTTCGGTTTCGCTGTATGAGCGGGACGGCAGCTATCAGATCTATGTTTATGACATGCAGCCGGACGGCAAAGGGGCTTTGCAGGTTGCGTTTGAGCAGCTTTATCGGAAGCTGAACATGCAGGGAATATTTGATGAGGCAAAAAAGAAACCGATTCCATCCTTTGCACAGCGAATCGGCGTGGTAACCTCCGAAACAGGAGCAGCACTTCAGGATATCATCAATATCCTCTCCCGGCGCTGCCCGATGGCACAGTTGGTGCTTGCTCCCGCACTGGTGCAGGGAGAAGATGCACCGTTTTCGCTGATTCGTTCGCTGAAAGCGCTGGACGAATGGGGAAATTGTGACGTCATCATCATTGGCCGCGGCGGTGGCTCGATGGAAGATCTGTGGTGCTTTAATGATGAACGTCTGGTCATGCAGGTGGCAGCGTGCAAAACACCGGTCATTTCGGCAGTGGGACATGAAACGGACTTTACCTTGTGTGATTATGCGGCGGATCTGCGTGCGCCGACTCCGTCTGCGGCAGCAGAACTTGCAAGCGTGGATCAGCAGGAGCTGCAAAATACCATGGAACTTTTGAGAGGACGAATCGCGGCGGCAGCTTTTGGCAGGGTGCAGCAGTGCAGCCACCGGCTGGAAATGTTAAAGGACAGACCGTGTTTCAGACAGCCGGAACGTGAGCTTAAAAAGTATACAAAAAATTTGGAATATCTTGCAAACTCTATTCAAATTGCATGGAAAAATGGTATAATAGGAAGACAGGAACGTTTGAAGATGCAGGCAGCACGCTTAAATGCTCTGAACCCATTGGCGCGGCTTGCAGGAGGATACAGCGTTACCATGAAGGATGGGGAGATTCTTTCCTCGGTCAAAACGGTGCAGCAGGGTGATATTTTGCAGATTCGCCTTGCAGATGGTATGCTGGAATCTGAGGTAACAAAGGTTTCTTTGCTAGAGGAATAAGATTTATGGCAGAAAAATTAAGTTTTGAACAATCCATGCGCCGCCTAGAAGAGATCGCCCGCACCCTGGAACAGGGAGAGGTCGGTCTGGACGAGTCGATTGAGCTGTATTCTCAGGCAGCAAAACTGCTGGCGGCATGCCAGAAAAAAATCGATGCGGCGCAGCTGAAGATAGAAAAGATCAATTTTCAAACACCAATGCAAAACCCACCACAAAAGGAGGAAGAAGCAGATGGGGATGGAAAGCTTTAAACAGCGTCTGTCTGAGTACGCTGTTCTGACAGAAAATACACTGCAGCAGTATCTTCCGGAAGAGACGGAGGATGTCGTGACCGAAGCGATGCGGTACAGCCTGCTTGCAGGAGGCAAACGCCTGCGCTGCGCACTGGCACTGGAATTTTGTCTGGCGCTTGGCGGCAACAAAGAGGATGTGCTTCCCTTTGCCTGCGCGCTGGAAATGGTACACGCTTATTCTTTGATTCATGACGATCTCCCATGCATGGATGACGACGATATGCGCCGGGGAAAACCATCCTGCCACATTGCATTTGGTGAGGCAAATGCTTTGCTTGCAGGGGATGGGCTGCTTACCAAAGCCTTTGAGGTGATGGCACAGCAGAGCAAAATTCCGCCGGAACGCACCGTACTTGCAGTCGGTGTTCTGGCACAGGCTATCGGTCACCACGGAATGATCGGCGGCCAGAGAATGGACCTTCAGAATGAAGGAAAAGAAGTCGGCATCGAGGTAATCGAACAGACCAACCGCTTAAAGACCGGTGCACTCATCATCGCGGCGGCACAGCTGGGATGTATTGCAGCCGGAGCAGACAACAAGATGACCGAACTTGCAAAAAAATATGCAGAACAGATCGGACTTGCATTCCAGATTACCGACGATATTTTAGATTGCACCAGCTCCGCAGAAGTTCTGGGAAAACCGATCGGTTCGGATGCAGAAAACCACAAAACGACCTATGTTTCGGTATATGGACTTGAGAAAGCCATGTCCATTGCGGCAGAGGAGATCCAAAAAGCAAAGGATGCCCTGAATCAGATGGGAATGCAGGAGCGCTCGCCGTTTTTATATGATATGGCAGACTATATCCTGAGCAGAAAAAACTAGGACGCAAAAGACAAAGGTGGGTTTATGGAAACAATAAAAATCATTTTCAGCAACTATTACATTAATGTTGCGTTTCTTTCCTGGCTGACAGCGCAGGTTCTCAAGACGCTGTTGACCTTTGTATTGACCAAAGAGGTCGTCTGGGAAAGAATGGTGGGTGCCGGCGGAATGCCAAGTGCGCACTCAGCACTGGTTTGTTCGCTGACCGTTGCATTGGAGAGAAAACTGGGATTTTCTTCACCGGAATTTGCGCTTTCGCTTGCCTTTGCTGCCATCGTTATGTATGATGCGATGGGTGTGCGCAGGGCAGCCGGAGAGCAGGCAAAGGTGTTAAATAAAATCGTCGAGATGACATCGGACAACATTAAGGAAATGTTTGCTCCAAAGAAAAAGAGGGATATCAAAAATCTGTTTATCCGCCGCAAAAACATGGAGCACGATCCGGAAGAACTTCGCAAAATGGAAGAAGGAAAAGCTCTGCTCAAGGAGCTTTTGGGACATACTCCGACTGAGGTGTTGGCCGGAGCGGTTTTAGGCGTTGCGATTGCGATGCTGATGCCGGTATTTTAAAAGGACAAGGAGCATCTGACAGATGAAGTCGAGCATACTTGATAGTATCTCTTCACCGGAAGATCTGAAAAATCTTTCCTTTGAGGAGCTGGGGCCACTGTGTACAGAAATTCGGCAGACATTGATCCAGACCACAGCAAAAAGTGGCGGACATCTGGCGTCGAATCTGGGAACGGTGGAACTGACGGTTGCACTTCACCGTGTTTTTGACTGCCCGCAGGACCAGATTGTCTGGGATGTAGGGCATCAGTGCTATACGCACAAATTGCTGACCGGAAGAAAAGATCAGTTTTCCACCCTGCGGCAGGAAGGCGGACTTTCCGGTTTTCCAAAACGCAAGGAAAGTGTTTATGACGCTTTTGTAGCGGGACATTCCAGCACATCCATCTCGGTAGCATCGGGGCTTGCGCGCGCAAAAAGCTTGCAGCACGACAATCACCATGTGATTGCAGTCATCGGGGACGGTGCGTTTACCAGTGGGCTTGCTTTTGAAGGAGCAAACAACGCAGCACGTTTTCGGGACAATCTGATTGTTATTCTTAACGACAACAAGATGTCCATTTCTAAAAACGTGGGTTCTTTTTCCAAATATCTTTCTAAAATCCGTTCCCGTCCAGCCTACTTTAAGACCAAGGATACGGTGGAATCGGTGTTTAATCATGTTCCGCTGGTGGGCAAACCGATTGCACGCATGATGCTGAAAACCAAAAATATGCTCAAAACGGTCGTTTATGGAAGTAACTGGTTTGAGGATATGGGGTTTTATTATCTTGGTCCAGTGGACGGACACAACTTGGAAACGCTGTGTGATGTTTTGACCCGTGCAAAGGAACTGCATCGTCCTGTTTTTCTGCATGTGGAAACGCAGAAGGGTAAGGGATACAGCTTTGCGGAAGAAAATCCGGGAGAATACCACGGAACTTCCGGATTTGATATTGACACGGGCAAATCCTTTGTGTCGGGAGGAACGAATTTCTCCAATGAGTTTGGTCTGTATCTGACCGAGCTTGCGAAGAAGGACAGCAGAATCTGTGCTATCACGGCAGCAATGAAATATGGAACTGGACTCAATTACTTTTCGCATGCTTTTAAGGAGGAAGGCCGTTTTTACGATGTTGGAATCGCGGAACCGCATGCGGTTACCTTTGCAGGTGGACTGGCTGCAAACGGAATGCTGCCGGTGTTTGCGGTTTATTCTTCCTTTTTACAGCGGTGCTATGACGAGATTATCCATGACCTTTCGATTGAAGAACAGCATGTGGTAATTGGAATTGACCGTGCAGGCATTGTTGGAAATGATGGTGAGACACATCAGGGACTGTTTGATGTGGCAATGCTGTCCAATATCCCGAAGATTACCGTTTATTCTCCGGCAACCTATGCCGAGATGCGCTGGGCACTGGAACAGAGCCTGTATGCGCATACCGGTGTCTGCTGCGTGCGTTATCCACGCGGTGGAGAAGTATCGCTTCCTGAAGAATTTGATCCGCACAAAGATTGGTCGATGATCCATCCAGGAAAAGAAACGGTATTTGTTACCTATGGGCGCATTGCGTCTGAGGTGTGCAAAGCAGCACAGATGCTTGCAGAAAACGGGACAGAAGTATCTGTCTTAAAGATAAACCGAATTCTTCCGTTTTGTGAAGAGGTACTTGCTCAGATAAAGGATGCAAAACAGATCCTTTTTGTTGAGGAAGGAATGAAGAACGGTGGAATCGGCCAGATTTTGGGCGAAAAGCTGCTGGAGAAGGGATATCAGGGAAGATACCAGCTGCTTGCAATCGATGACTGTTTTGTCAGCCAGGCAACAGTTGCCAGGGCAATCGAACTGAGCGGTCTGGATGCAAAAAGCATCATTCGGTTTTATGAACAGAAGATAAAAGAATAAATATAGAGAGAAAAAGGGAAATGCTGGCAAAGGTATTTTGCCGGAACATTTTGGGAGGAATAGTGTGAAACAGCGGTTAGACGTTGCTTTGGTTGAAAGAGGACTTATTGCAAGCCGCGAAAAGGCCAAAGTTGTCATTATGGAAGGTCTTGTTTATGTAAACGGACAGAAATCGGATAAAGCGGGTGCTCAGGTCAAGGATGACGACAAAATTGAGGTGCGCGGTGAAACACTGCGTTATGTCAGCCGCGGCGGAAAGAAGCTGGAAAAGGCAATGCAGGTGTTCCCAATCACCTTAAATGACTGCATCTGCATTGATATCGGCGCATCGACTGGTGGATTTACCGATTGCATGCTGCAAAACGGAGCCAAGAAGGTCTACTCGGTGGATGTAGGTTACGGCCAGCTGGCATGGTCCTTGCGTACCGATGAGCGTGTGGTCAATCTGGAGCGCACCAACATCCGCTATGTTACCGAGGAACAGATTCCTGATCCAATCGATTTTATCTCGGTGGATGTATCGTTTATTTCGCTGACACTGGTACTTCCAGTTGCTTACCGACTGCTTCGTCCGGGTGCACAGATGGTGTGTCTGGTAAAACCACAGTTTGAGGCAGGCAAGGATAAGGTGGGCAAAAAAGGGGTCGTTCGCGAACCGCAGATCCACAAAGAGGTTATCCAAAAGGTCGCAGCATGTGCAAAAGAACTTGGATTTTTGCGGATGGGCTTGGATTTTTCTCCAATCAAGGGTCCAGAAGGCAATATTGAGTATCTTCTTTTCCTGAAAAAACCGGAGAATGAAACTCAGGAATCGGAAGAAAATCTGGCAGAAGAAAAATTGCCGGAAATTATCTCTGAGGTGGTAGCGCAGGCGCACCAGAGTTTATAGGCAGGCGGAGGGTGTTAGAACAATGAATATCCTGCTGATTCCCAATTTGGGCAAGAAAAACGCCTTTGAATGTACCTGTGAGGTTATCGGGCGGTTGAGCGGCTATGGCTGCAAATGTTATTTGTTTGAGGATAAAATAGAGCAGTTTTCTCAGATGCCGGTGGAAAGCTATTCCATTCAGGCTCTGGAAAAAGGAAATATAGACCCCAAAATTGATCTGGTGATTTCGGTCGGCGGCGACGGAACCCTGATCCACAGTGCAAGACGAGCTGTACAGCTAGATTGTCCGGTGCTCGGCATCAATGCTGGAAGACTGGGATTTTTGACCGAGATGGAGCACACCTCGCTTGACCAGCTGGAAGAGGTCGTATCAGGAGAATATACCATTCAGCCCCGCATGATGCTGCATGCGATCGTCAAAAAGCCGGAAGGAATTCAGGAATTTTCCGCTCTCAACGATATCGTGATTTCCCGCGGGGAGCAGGACCGTATGGTCGACATCAACGTCGAAATGAAAAACGGTTTTGTCAATTCCTATCGTGCAGATGGACTGATTTTTTCTACCCCAACCGGTTCCACTGCTTACGCACTCAGTGCCGGAGGTCCAATCGTTTATTCCTCCATCGAAAGTATTTCCATCACACCGATCTGTCCGCATTCGTTGTTTTCTCGTTCGATTCTATATGCACCAGATGAGGTGTTTACTGTGACTGGCAAACATATCAACAATTCCGAGATTCTGTACATGTCGGTGGATGGAGAAGAGCGTATCCGCATCGATTCCGAAGATGCGATTATCGTTTCCAAAGACGAACAGTATGTGAAATTTATCAGCTTTGGCTCAAAAAGCTATTATGAAAAATTAAACAAGAAGATTTTAGGGAGAGGATAACAGATGAAATTAAAACGTCACGCAAAAATTCTGGAACTGATTTCTGAATCGAATATCAATACACAGGAAGAACTCCAGGACCGACTGAATCAGGAAGGATTCAGTGTTACCCAGGCAACCGTTTCCCGCGATATCAAGGAACTTCGCCTGATCAAAACACTTGCATCGGATGGAACCTACCACTACACCACCCATGCAGATAAAAACACCAAAAACGACCTTTCGTTTAAGTTTCATGCCATTTTTTCCGAGGCAGTTCACAGCGTGGACTATGCGCAGAATCTGGTTGTGGTAAAATGTTATACCGGTATGGCAAATGCTGCCTGTGCAGCGCTGGACTCCATCCACTGGAAAGGTCTGGTCGGAACGATTGCTGGTGATGACACCATCCTGCTTGTAATGAAGGATGAAACCTTTGCGCAGGGCATCACCGATGAGCTCAACAAACTGGCAGCGAAATAACAGGGGTTTTTGCCATGTTATCGCAGTTATATATTAAAAACATCGCTGTGATCTCCGAGGCAGTAATCGATTTTGGCCCGCGATTTAATGTATTTACCGGTGAAACGGGCGCGGGCAAAACGATTCTGGTTTCGGCAATCAACGGCGTATTGGGCGCACGTCTGACCAAGGATATTATCCGCAGCGGCGAGGACAGCGCCTATCTTTCTGCGCTGTTTACCAAACTTCCGCAGCAGGTCCGCGAAAAAATCGAGGAGATGGGCTTTGAGTCCAAAGATGACACCCTGCTTATCTCCCGGGAACTGGGAGCCAAAAATGTCTGCAAGGTAAATGGTCGCCCTGCTACAGTGCAGATTTTGCGGGAGATTGCCTCTCTTCTGATCGATATTCATGGACAGAAGGACAACCATCGTCTGCTTGACCCGGAAAGCCATATCAGCTATATCGACGAGTTTGGTTCTTTGCAGGGATATCTGCAAAAGTATCGTGTCCTCTATGAAGAAATTCTGGATGTCAAACATCGTTTGGAGCAGATTAATCGCAAGGATCGCGAAAAGGAGCATCTTGTTGATCTACTTACCTATCAGATTCGGGAAATCGAGTCGGCACAGTTAAAGCCCGGTGAAGAAGAGGAACTGACCCTGCGCCGGGATCAGATTGCAAACGCTGAAAAGATAATCCATCTGCTCAGCAGTTCCAAGCAACTCTTGGACGGGGAAGAAGAAACAGCGGGCATTGTGCAGCTGTTTGAAGAGCTCACCGGAAATTTGAGCAAACTTTCCCATTTTCTTCCACAGATGGAGGATCTTGCCTTAAAGATGGAGGAAATCAGCTACGAGATTTCCGATTGCAGCGGCGATCTGGGCAGTTATCTTGATTCGGTGGATTATCAGCCGCAGGAACTTGACATGATCGAGGAACGTCTGGATCTGATCTACAAGCTTAAGAGAAAATACGGAAACTCCATCGAAGAAATTTTGCAGTATCTGGAGAAAATCAAAGTACAGCTTGACCAGCTGACCCTTTCGGAAGAAAAAGCAGAGCAGCTTCAGGCAGAATATCTCCGCTTAAAACCGCTGGTGCAGGAAGCGGCAGACAATCTGACCGCACAGCGCCACCGCACCGCGAAGGAATTTTTGTCTCGGGTAAAACGGGAACTGGAATTTCTCAACATGCCTTCGGTGCGTCTGAGCATCACTGCAGGCAGAAGCGGCTGGAAGCCGGACGGACAGGATGAGCTGGAATTTTTGATCAGCTCAAATGTCGGCGAAGAACCAAAACCGCTTGCAAAGATTGCATCAGGTGGTGAACTTTCGCGTGTCATGCTCTCGATTAAGAATGTACTTGCCGAAAAAGACCAGATTGGAACAGCAATCTTTGACGAGATCGATACCGGTGTCAGCGGCAAGGCAGCACAGAAGATCGGACTTAAGCTCAAGGAAGTGTCCGGTAATCGACAGGTAATCTGTGTTACCCATCTGGCACAGGTAGCGGTGTTTGCTGACCATCACCTGCTCATCCACAAACAGGAGCAGAACGGAAGAACCTACACCCACATTGATTTTCTGGACGAAGGACAGCGGGTGAAGGAGATTGCAAGGATGATCTCCGGCGATAACCTGACCGATACTGCAATCAAAAATGCCGAAGAGATGCTTGCATTAGCATCGGGCGAGGAGCAGGAACAGAAGAAAGCTGACTAAATTTCCAATATCCTGCAAAAAAATCTTGCAAAATTTTCATTTTAGCGTATAATAAAGTCAAACGGATCATCCAGCATAAAAAAAGGGAGCTCGCAAACGGGCTGAGAGGAAGCTGTGCGCTTCGACCTGTGACCTGATTTGGGTAATGCCAACGTAGGGAGATTAGCATTGGTTTTCACAATTCCACGGAATGTTTCTTTCCCTGCAAGGAGAGGTTCCGTGGATTTTTTATTTGTTTGGAGGAAAACAAAATGTTTGGAGAATGTCTGGAAAATGTCCGCACAAGGACACCGCTGATTCACAATATCACAAATTATGTTACTGTAAATGATGTAGCAAATATCCTTCTTGCCTGTGGCGGAAGCCCGATTATGTCGGATGATATCGAAGAAGTGGAGGAAATCACTTCTATCTGCGGCGGACTGAATATCAACATCGGTACCCTCAACCAGCGCACTATTCCTGCGATGTTTGCAGCAGGAAAGAAGGCAGAAAGCTTAAATCATCCGATTCTGCTCGACCCAGTTGGTGCAGGAGCAAGTACTCTCCGCACCAAAACTGCCCGTGACCTTGCAGATCAGATCCACTTTACTGTGATCCGCGGCAATATTTCAGAGATCAAAGCTCTGGTAGCCGGAAGCGGTTCGACAAAAGGTGTGGATGCAGACGTAGCGGACGCCGTTACCGAAGAAAATTTAAACGAGGCAGTTGCTTTTGCAAAAGCTGCTGCTGCCCGTTATCATACCATCGTTGCTATCACCGGAGCCATTGACCTGGTTGCAGATGAGAACCATTGCTATGTCATCCGCAATGGCCGTCCAGAGATGGGTCGTATCACCGGAACCGGATGCCAGCTTTCCGGACTGCTCACTGCATATCTGACCGCAAACCCGGGAAATGAGCTGGAAGCTGCCGCTGCTGCAGTTTCTTCGATGGGTCTTGCAGGTGAGATCGGTTGGAGCAATATGGCACCGACCGACGGCAACTCGACCTACCGCAACCGCATCATTGATGCGATCTATAAGATGGACGCAGAAACCCTGAACCGAGGTGCAAAATATGAACTGCGATAAAAAGGATCTGCTGCTGTATGCGGTGACCGACCGGGCATGGCTTGGGGACAAAACACTGAGCTGGCAGGTGGAGGAATCGCTCAAAGGCGGAGCAACCATGATTCAGCTGCGGGAAAAACATCTGGATCATGAGCATTTTCTCAAAGAAGCAAAAGAAATCAAGGAACTGTGCCGCAAATATCAGGTTCCATTTTTGATTAACGATGATGTGGACTTGGCTGTCGAAGTTGACGCAGATGGAGTCCATGTTGGACAGCACGATATGGAAGCAGGGGAGGTCCGCAAAAAGATCGGTCCAAACCGCATTCTGGGTGTTTCGGCACAGACGGTAGAACAGGCACTGCTTGCCCAGCAGGCAGGGGCAGATTATCTTGGAGTAGGTGCGGTATTCCCGACCGGAACCAAGGATGATGCCGATGCCGTCAGCATCCAGACGCTGGGAGAAATCTGCCGCGCTGTCAACATTCCGGTCGTTGCAATCGGCGGAATCGGACAGCACAATGTCATGCAGCTTGCAGGCAGCGGAATCTGCGGTATAGCAGTGGTTTCGGCTATTTATGCCCAGCCGGATATTCAAAATGCAGCAAGTACGCTGCATGCTCTTGCAAAGGAAATGGTGGAACGATGAAAATCACAGGGGCAATCTTTGACCTGGATGGAACCCTTGTCGATTCCATGAAGATCTGGGACGTGCTTCCGGGGAAGGTGGTTCGCTCCTTTGGAGCAGAGCCGACAGATGATCTGGCTTACCAGCTTGCAGCGATGGACAAGCAGGAAGCTGCGGACTACATGATCAAAACCTTTTTGCTTCCCTGTACCCGGGAAGAGGTATTAAACCGGGTAAATGAGCTGGTCGATGAGGAGTACAGCAGCATTGTGCCGCTCAAAAAAGGGGCAGATGTGTTGCTTGAGTTTTTGCATTCAAACAAAATTCCCTGCTCGATTGCAACAGCAAGCGAGGTCTCTCAGGCAGAGCAGGCAATGAAGCGGCTGGGTCAATGGGAATGTTTCCAGTTTGTGCTCAGCTGTATGCAGTGCGGCTCCAAAAGCAGTCCGCAAATCTACTATCAGGCAGCAGAAAGAATGGGAACTTCTCCAGAACAGACCCTTGTGTTTGAGGATGCGCTGCATGCGGCGCAGACAGCAAAAAAAGCAGGCTTTGTGGTCGTGGGGGTATTTGACCCTTCTTCGGCGGCGGACGAGCAGAAGATGCGCGCAGTGTGCGACTTCTACCTTCCAAGTCTGGATGACCCAATGTTTTTAAACCAGTTAGAACAGATGATATAAAATCTACGCGGCAGATTGGGGGCACCACCTTTTGTCGCGCTATAAAACTTCAATGCAAAACTGAGAGGAGTCTTTTTTATGAAAACAGCATTGACGATCGCTGGAAGCGATTCCAGCGGAGGCGCCGGAATTCAGGCCGATATCAAGACCATGTCCGCGCATGGAATCTATGCCATGAGCGCGATTACAGCCTTGACGGCTCAGAACACCACCGGCGTTTATGGAATTTTGGAGTCTGACCCGGATTTTTTGGCAAACCAGCTTGACTGCATCTTTACAGACATTTATCCGGATGCGGTTAAGATCGGCATGGTATCCTCTGCAGCGCTCATCGAGGTGATTGCACAGAAGTTAAAGCAGTACCATGCGAAAAATATCGTGGTGGACCCGGTCATGGTTGCAACCAGCGGGTCTCGATTGATCGCTGAGGATGCGGTGGAAGCGCTCAAACAGAACCTGCTTCCGATTGCCACTGTGCTGACCCCGAATATTCCAGAGGCGGAAGTTTTGTCCGGACTTTCTATTTCCGGTTCGGCGGATATGGAAGCAGCAGCAAAACAGATCAGCGAAAAGTATGGCTGTGCGGTTTTGTGCAAGGGCGGACACAATATCAACGATGCCGATGATCTTCTTTGGGAGAACGGCAGCGGCCGGTGGTTTTATGGAAAACGAATCAACAATCCGAACACCCATGGCACTGGATGCACCCTCTCCAGCGCGATTGCTTCGAACCTTGCAAAAGGAATGACGCTGGAACGCTCGGTGCAGCGGGCAAAGGAATATCTGTCCGGAGCACTTGCAGCAATGCTCGATCTTGGAAAAGGTCAGGGCCCGATGAACCATCTGTATGCACTGAAAGGGGAGTTTGTCGATGAATGATGTGGAACTCTTTTGGGAAGAGCTGATGCAGGAAAATCTGCCGATTTGGCAGCAGTGTCTTGACAGCGATTTTTTGCAGCAGATGGGAAAGGGTACTTTGTCGGAGGACTGCCTGAAAGGTTATATGGTGGATGACAGCTTGTACCTGCGGGAATATGCCAAAGTATTTGCGCTTGGTATGCTCAAGGCAAAGGATATGGAGACCATCCGTAATTACTATTCGCTGCTCTCCTTTGTCAATGAAGGAGAAGGCGCGACCCGTCTGCGCTATTTGCAGCATTTTGGCCTTGACGATGCACAGGTGCAGAAGCTGGAACAGAGAAAGGAAAACCGCGAATACACCCAGACCATGCTGCGCGCAGCAGAAGAGGGTGAGGGCGAAGCAGAGTGCATGATGGCATGTCTGCCATGTATGCTCAGCTACTCCTGGATTTTCAAGCGCTTATTAAAGCAGTATCCTCAGGTAAAGGATACCATCTATTGGCAGCTGGTTCGTGATTACGCAAGTGATGAATATGAACAGGCGTGCGAAGAATGGATTCAGTTTACCAAAAAGGTTTGTCAGAATCTGACACCGGAGCGGAGACTTCGCTGCAAGGAAATCTTTTTTGCCTGCTCAATGCATGAGCTGCACTTCTGGCAGATGAGCGAGCACCCAAGAAATGATATCTAACATACAAGATGGTAATATGATGGAAAAAAGAGGACTTCGGGAAAATCGAAGTCCTCTTTTTCGTGCAGTGATTAAAGTGGTCCGTTTTAACTGCTGGATGGGCGCTCTCCTGAAAGGGATAGAAAAAATGAGTGGAAATAATACTTTTTTAATTTTTTTAAAAAAGAATAATCAAAAGGATGGTAATTGATACTTTGGTGTGATATAATAAAAAGAAAAAGGCGTATAATCAACATAAGAAGAAAAGGAGAGGAAAAGATGAAAAAAAGATTTTTTGCCCTGCTGACCGCGGTGTGCATCGCTCTGACCACAGGTTTGACCACAGGTCTGACCGCACTGGCTGACGGCGGGGAGAACAGCGATATGACCATCGGGATGAGCACACAGGAGCAGTGCTCCTGTACTACCCTCTGTACAGAGGGTAACATCAACCCTGACTGCCCGGTTTGTGGGGCAGAGGGTGCGGATTTGACCGCCTGCAAGGGTGCGCCTTTGATGATGCGCGCCGCACCGCTGGCGGCAGATGCGCCTGCTATGCTTTATGTGGGTGAGACAGACATTGTTACGGGCGGCTATTGGAAAACAACGGCTGAGGGAAAATTGGAACCTGGTAGTGAAAGTGACTACAATGTCTACTACGACGGCAACGGTACTTTGACGCTGAACAATGCGACAATCCAAGGTAGAGGTTATTCAGGAAATCCGCAACCTGAAGACTACGGAATTTATGCTGCGCCCACAGGCAATCAATCGGTCTCTCTAACAATCAATTTGATGGGCAGCAATACAGTCAGTGGGTACTGTGGAATTTGTGTTGAAACTACAACTGCGGATAACGCAAGTCTTGTCATTCAACCCGCCGAGAATGATCCGCAGGGCAGCCTTGAAGCTATTGGCAACAAGTATAACGGAATTACCATCTCCAGTGGGTCAGGCAATGCCTCTCTGACAATCAACAATGCTCCTGTTGTAGCAATTTCTAAAAGCCCGGCCCCGAATTCTTATCACGGAGTCTGCATAAAGACCGGCATTGCTACTGCTCCTGCACTTTCTCTTTTGGTTAACGGTGGAAGTTTGACCGCTCAGGGCGAATCGGGATACGGAATCTATTTTTATATGAGAGATAGTACTACCGACCCAAGCACTTCCCTAACGGTCCAAAATAACGCATTGGTCAAAGCCACACCAAGTATCGTTACATCCAACAATTTAAGTAAACCAGACACAACAGCCGGGAGTGAAAGTGGAGGTATCGTCTTTGACGGCAAGAATGGCACCGTGTACGGCGATGTGACCTTGCAGGAGGACTTGGAGATCGGTACGGACGAAACTCTGACCATCCCGGATGGTTCCTCTCTTGACACCAATGGCAATCTGACCAACAGCGGCACCATCATCAACCATGGTACGCTGACTGGTGATGTAGGCGGCAGCGGAACAGTTATTACCGCTCCGAAGATTACCACCGATAGCCTGCCAAACGGCACGGTGGATGCAGAATACAAGCAGACCCTTACCGCCACCGGCAGTAACATTACATGGAGTTCTAATGATTTGCCTGCATGGTTGACGCTGGACAGTGACGGAACCATCTCCGGTACCCCGACTACGGCGAACACCTACACTTTTACCGTAACCGCTAAAAACAGCGCAGGAAGCGACGACAAAACCTTTACCCTGAAAATCGGTGTTGCACCGGTTTACAGCATTACTGCTGACCCGTTAAAATTAGATTTTGGCACTCTCACCGAGGGCTACACACCGGCTTCCCAGACGGTGACCATCACCAACAATGGCAATCAGCCTTTGACCCTGAATGAACCTGTATCTACGGAACATTTTGAGGTGGGCAATCTCTCCAAAACAGAGCTGGCTGTGGGCGAAGAAGCAACCTTTACCGTACAGCCAAAGGCTGGACTGGCTGCGGGAACATACAGTGAGGACATCACGGTTTCCGGCACTAATGCAACCGCGACTATCTCTGCCAGCCTTACCGTACAGAAAGCAAGCGTGCCGACAAAACCGGAAGTTCCATCCACCGGCACAACCAGCGGGGGCAGCACAGGCGAAAGCACCTATCCTGACATGGAAGATGCACAGACAAGCTATGAGCAGGCGACCCGCGATTTCTGGAACAGAACCATCAACAAGATCAAAAAGGCAGATGAGGGCGACTCGCTGCGCATCTATATTGGAATCCATAAGGAAATTCCGGGCGATGTCATCCAGGCAATCCGCGAAAACGGTGTAAACGTCACCTTCTACAATCAGGACGGCGACGAGGTGACGGTATATGCAGAATCTGCACCAACAAAATATCAGGCTGTTTGGACCTTGAAACAGCTGGGCAACTATGTTCTGACCGAACAGCAAACGCCAGTGGCACAGGAAGAATCCCCAGCAGCCCAGCAGCCTGCAGACGAGCCGACCACCCCAACCCAGCCAGCAGAGACAGAAGCGGTTGATACGGCTAAGCCAAACCCAAGCACCGGAGAGGGCAGCGGCACAGTAATTGCCATGATTGCAGCAGCGGCGGCACTGGCTGGACTTGGAGCAACACTGCGCAAACGCTAGTTTCGACAAAACCGACAACGCGAACAGCGTCCAGGCTCAGCCGTAATTCTTCGGGCTTATTCTGAAACGAGCGAGTCCGGAGGATGAGCGATCTGCGCGAGAACGGAATTTGCGGTTTTGATAAAACCGACAACGCGAACAGCGTCCAGGCTCAGCATGGTTGACAAAGGAAGAAAAATATATTATAATACGTAACAATGGCGATGACGGGAAAGAGTAGTATTTCCAAAGCCTCACAGAGAGCTTCCGGTTGGTGCAAGGAAGCGTGGCGATGACTTATGAATACCTCCCCGAGCTGCCGCCCAAACAAAGAGTTTTATCTTTCAGTAGGCGCGGTCGGTTAATCTCCGTTACGGGATTAGGGTATAACTTGACCAACAAGGATGTACCTGCTGAGGCTGTATCCGTGAGGATGCAGTAAATAGAGGTGGTAACGCGTTTTTTCGCCCTCTGCTTTTGCCGATTTGTTCGGTATCAAAGCGGAGGGCTTTTCTTATTTTCGGGAAAAACGTCCTCCGTAGAAAAATTTCCAAAACAAATTAGAAAAAACAGGAGGAAACAACAATGACAACTTACGAAGAACTGGTCCGCCGCGGTCTGATCGCGCAGGTGACCGACGAGGAAGAAATCAAGGAACTGATCAACAACGGAAAAGCAACCTTCTACATCGGCTTTGACTGTACCGCAGACAGCCTGACTGCTGGTCACTTTATGGCACTGACCCTGATGAAACGTCTGCAGATGGCTGGCAACCGTCCAATCGCACTGATCGGCGGCGGCACCACCATGATCGGTGACCCATCCGGCCGTACCGACATGAGAAAGATGCTGACCAAAGAGGATATCGCACACAACGCAGAATGCTTCAAACGCCAGATGGAGCGCTTCATCGAGTTCGGCGAAGGCAAAGCACTGATGCTCAACAATGCAGACTGGCTGATGAACCTCAACTACATCGAACTGCTGCGTGAAGTTGGTGCATGCTTCTCGGTAAACCGTATGCTCACCGCAGAATGCTACAAACAGCGTATGGAAAAAGGTTTGAGCTTCCTGGAATTTAACTACATGATCATGCAGAGCTACGACTTCTACCACATGTTCCAGCACTACGGCTGCAATATGCAGTTCGGCGGCGATGACCAGTGGAGCAACATGCTGGGCGGCACCGAGCTGATCCGCCGCAAGCTGGGCAAGGACGCTTACGCAATGACCATCACCCTGCTGACCGACTCTCAGGGCAAGAAGATGGGCAAGACCGCAGGCAACGCAGTATGGCTGGATGCACAGAAAACTTCCCCATACGATTTCTTCCAGTACTGGAGAAATGTGGATGACGCTGACGTTATCAAGTGCCTGAAGATGCTGACCTTTATCCCGATCGAAGAGATCGAGGCAATGGAAAGCTGGGAAGGAGCACAGCTCAACGTTGCAAAAGAGCGTCTGGCATTTGCACTTACCGAAATGGTACACGGCACAGAAGAAGCACAGAAAGCACTGGATGCTTCCAAGGCACTGTTCGTTTCCGGCGGAAACACCGAAAACATGCCAACAACCGAGCTCACCGATGCAGACTTTGCAGATGGCAGCATTTTGATTGCAGACCTGCTGGTTAAAACCGAGCTTGCTCCATCCAAGGCAGAAGCTAAGAGATTAATCAAACAGGGCGGTATTTCGGTAAATGATGAAAAGGTAACTGCTTTTGACGCAGCTGTTTCCAAGGATGCTTTTGCAGAGGGTCACATCATCCTCAAAAAAGGCAAAAAAGTATTCCACAAGGTAACTATTGCTTAAGAAAAAATAGAGAAGAGGCACAGCCAAACGGCTGTGCCTCTTTTTTGCATCTTTATAAAATCGGAACACACAACTGACACAAATGGTTTTCCACCATCTGTCGAAAGTAGCGCTCCATAATGGGTCGGGAAGGGTCTAACTGATATCCAAGACGATTTAGTCCTTCCGGAAATTTGGTCCAAGCTTCTTGAATCGTCTTAGCAGTATGCTCTAGCTCAAAAACAAGATAACTTCCTCCAGCCAGCTGTCGGGTTTTCATGTCAGAAGGGATATCCGCAAGGCAGAGAAATTCCCTGCAAAGCGGGGAACAGACATCGTAGCGGCAGGAGTCCGGCGATGTAGTTTCAGGGTTGTCCAAAGCAAGAGCAAGAATAACAGCATCGCTCGAATAAAGATGATGAGTTATCATCCACTTTTGAAAGCGTTTCATCAAAAGAGCATTCTCTTCTCCATAGCGTCCGGTTCTTCGCAGATAAAAAACGTTCATAGGAGGAATCGTTTCTAGGTGTGTTTTAATGGGGAGTATCATGTTTATCGTACCTTTCAGTTTTGTACATCGATGCCAGGAACAAGATAACCCCAATTAAAATGTTTTTCAAGATAGCATTTAAAAATTCGTTTTATAATCACAATACAAGAACCATTTCGTTTTAAGGAAAAAACGCTGTCATTCGATGGATGCTTCCTTGTAAAGAAAGGAATTTTATGGTATACTTGTCATAAGTAAACCTTTTTATTTGTCTATTTTGCAAGGAGGAGCACCATGAGGTTTCTGCATATCAGCGACCTGCATTTGGGAAAAACTTTTCCAGTTTCCCGCTACGGGCAGCAGTTTGCCCATCGCCGGAGACAGGAATTACTGGATACATTTTCCCGCCTGATTGACTTTGCCAACCAGAATCAGGTGGACTTCATCCTCTGCTGCGGCGACTTTCTTAACAGCGAGGAACTGCGCGTGGAGGAACTGCGCAACATTAATGCAATGATCGAGCGGCTGGAGCACGCAGTCATTGTGGCAATTTCGGGCAATCATGACCCGCAGACGAAAAACAGCGCCTATCAGAAGATTGATTGGAGCAAGCGCTTTTATCTCGCAGCTCCCGGAAGTGGCAGGGTGGCACTTTCCGCTTATCGCACGATCATCACCTATCACAGCTGGGATCAGAAGGAAATGTCAGAGCCGATTGAGGTTCCAAAACCATCCACCCAGTCCGGTCAGTATCAGATCCTGATGCTGCATGCCGATGCACTCACAAAAAGCCGTTATCTCCCACTGGATGCACAGAAGCTTTCGGAGGCAGGATTTGACTATGTGGCACTCGGACATATCCACAAGATGCAGTGTGTGGCGCCGAATGTTTACTATTCCGGTTCGCCGGAGCCGCTGGATTTTGGAGAGAGCGGAGAGCACGGATTTATGATGGTTGATGTGGAGGGAGAACGCCGCCGTGTTCAGTTTGTGCCGTTTTCTCAGCGGGAGTACCGTCAGCTCAGTGTTCAGGTTGGGGAAAACGACTCTGAAATGAGCATCTCCGACCGCATTGCTTCCGCTATCATCCGCGAGGACCCGCACCATATCTATACGGTGACTCTGGAAGGAAACTATCCTTTGGGTGCGCGCTGGAACATCGAAAAGATCGAGGATGATCTGCGCTACAAGGAATATTTTTGCAGCATTGAGGACAAGACCCGCCCTCAGTACGATATAGATGCTCTCTACCGGGAAAATCAGGGCAACCTGATCGGTGATTTTATCGGCAGCTTTTTGAGAAGGGAATCGGGTGCAGAGAATGACGAAAAGCTCGACGCAGAGCGTGAACTGGAAGAAAAAGCACTCTATTATGGATTGGAAGCACTGTTAAGCCAGAGAGAACCGCAATCGAATCCTGGTTTGGACAACAAACAAAAACGGGAGGAGGGATAGAATGCAGAATCTGGAAATCATTCGGATGCAGCTGATCGGCTTCGGAAAGTTTCGGGATCGAACCATCGAGCTTTCGCCAGGACTGAATCTGCTGGAAGGCCCAAACGAGGCGGGAAAAAGTACTATACAGGCGTTTTTGACCGGTATGTTTTACGGCTTTTTCCAGCCAGGAGCCAAACGCCGCAGTTATACACCGCATCGGGACAAATACCAGCCGTGGGATGGTGGAAGCTACCGTGGTGTGCTGGTTTGCCGCAACGAAGAACGAACCTGGCGCATCGAGCGCACCTTTGATAAGGACAGCGAATCGGTCAAGGTCTACGATGATCTGACCGGAGATGACCTGACACTGGATTTTGCCTACAATACCGTCACCCGTCAGGTGCAGGTGGGGGAAAAGCTGCTGGGTTTGAGCAAAACGGCCTTTAACAATACCGCAAACATTGCGCAGATGACCTGTGCAAGTGTGGCGCAGGAATCGGGATTTTCTGCAGAGGTCAGCGACAAGCTGCTGTCCATGATGAAAACGGCTGATTCCAGCCTGTCATTAAGTGCAGTAATCCACCAGCTGGACAGCAAGGCAGAGCAGATCGGCAGCCCTAAAAAGAGCAAGACCCCGTATGGAATTGAAAGTTTTCGGGAAAAGGAGCTAGTGGAGGAGCTGGAAGAAGCGGAAAAAAATGAAGCCGAGTACCAGAATCTCTGCGAGCAGAGCAAAAGCTTAAGCGGGGAAATCCAGCAACTGGAAAAGGAAAAGAGCTTACTGGAAGCACAGATCCGGGAAAGCGCAGCCAAAGAACTTGGCGGACGCTATTTAAAAGCGCAGAATCTTCGGGTGCGAATTGAGCGCATCGAGAAGGAACAGGAAAAATATCGCATCTATCAGGATGTTGATCCGGAGATAATCGATCAGGCGCAGAAACGTCTGGGTGCAAAGGCACAGATCACCCGAACACTGGAAAAATATCGACGAGCTTTGGAAGAACTCAACCACCGGATTCAGGAACTGAACAATCTCTACCGGACATTGGAAGTTTCAGGAGCAGATGAAGAAACTCTCTCTCAGTTTGACCTGATGTTTGAGCGGCACAAAAATCTCGAACAGCTTCGGGACGAGCTGTATCAGCTGCAGATCAAAAAGACCAATGTTGCATTCCACCGCAGCAAGCTCTCCCAGATGGACGGGCAAAAGCTGGAAGAGGATATGCAGGAATATCGCAGGCTGGAACAGATGAAGCAGGAAAAACAGCCGGAAAAATCCAATACTGCCGGGATTTTTGTGCTGGTATTCGGTTTGGTATTTGTGCTGGCAGGGGTGGCAGCGGCGTTATTTGGCGGCGAGATGGTTCCGGCAGCGGCAGCATACGGTGCAATCCTGATCGGAATAGTTGCCAGTGTAACAGGGCTTATTCTTCTGCTGACTTTGCGCAAAGCTTCTGGTAAGGGAAGAAAAGGGGAGAGCCTTGAGCGCATCTGTCAGATGCAGCAGGATATATTGGAAGATTATCAGCTTTCTCATGAGGTTGATCCGCTTGCCTGTCTGGAAGAGATGCTTGGTAAGGTACAGGTCAACAATTATAAGATTAAGCAGTTTGAAGAGCAGGAGAATCTCCTGCTGGAAGAAATCCTATCCAAGAATCAGCGTGTAACCCAGCTGGATGCAGAAATCAGCGCCTACCTTGGTCGCCTGACCGCAAAAGCTGCTCCACTTAATGAGGAAGGTAACGTACAGGAATCTTCTGAAACAGAAACCGTTTCGGAAGAACAGGAAATGGTTTGGGAGGAGGATTCTCAGCCGGAAAAGAATGTACAGTCTGCCGACGAAGTCCGCTTAAAATCGCTGCGGGAATCGGTTAATCAGGCAAAACGAATCCGCACCGATTTACAGCGTCTGCATTTACAGCAGCAGCAAATCATGCAGGAGGAAGAAAACTGCAAAAATCAGATCGAGCAGATCAATACCTCCATCCAACAGGCAGTGGATTCCTGTCGTGCAGCCGGAGCGCAGTCTGCGGACGATTTGGAAAAGTGTCGTCAGGGCAAACGCCGTTTGGATGAAGTCAGCGTTGAGTTGAAGCTGCAGAAAGAACTCTTGACCGAAACACTGGGTGGATACAGCTTTGAGGAGCTTGAGCAGAATGTTCGTTCCCAGAAAGCAGGGGAATCGGATATCTCACCCGACCGCAGGGAAACCAGAGAAAAGCTTGCAGCACTCAATGAAAAGCTGTCCGAACTGGGCAAACAGGCCGCAGAGCTGGAAGGTATTCGCCGGGGAAGAGAAGAAAGCCAGCGTCCGACCGGACAGGTTCAGGCAGAATTGGACGAGGTGCGCAGCCGATGCAAAAAGTATCAGCTGGAGCTGGACGCAATCGCGCTTGCAAAGGAAAAGCTGCTCTCACTCAGCGGTCAGCTGCACCGAGATTTTGCTCCACAGCTTAACGCCAGAGTTTCCAAGGCGATCGAGAGAATTACCAATTCCCGTTACAGCAGAGCGGTAATCGACCAGACTTTGGGTGTTCGTCTGGAGGACAAGAAGAGCGGTAAACTGGTGGATGTTTCTTCTCTCAGCAGTGGAAGTGCCGATCTGATCTATCTGGTGATGCGTCTGGAACTGCTGGATCTTCTGTGTGGAGAAAACCGTGTGCCGGTTATCTTTGACGACAGCTTTACCCAGCTGGATGATGAGCGCACCGCGCGGCTGCTCTCCTACCTGCTGGAGGACAAACAGCGGCAGATTCTTCTGTTTAGCTGTCATAGCAGGGAGCGGGAAATGCTGAGTCTGGCACAGATCCCATGCCATGTAATTTCATTAAACGAACAATAACGGCATCTTTTGCTATAATCCATAAGTTTATCAAAAAACAAGCCAGAGGATAGGTGTAATGGATGTCCTCTGGCTGTTTTTCTAGTTTAAAATGTTTTGAAAGGAGATTGGCATGCAGTACGCAGTTGAATTGTATTACGATGAAGAAACACAAAATAAGATTTCTGCATTAGCAGAAATGATTGCACAAAAGAAAATCAGTACGAAATTTTTAGAGTGGAAAACACGACCGCACCTTACTTTGGCGTGTTTTCATGATGTGGATGAATGTTTATGTATCGAAAAATTAAAATTATTTGCACAAAACCATAAAACACTGCCAGTGTCCATTGACTCAGTCGGTATGTTTAATGACAGCAAAACAATTTTTCTTTCTCCTACAATGACCAGTGATATGTATCAATTTCAAAGAGAACTGCATAACAGTTTAAATGGTTTTGATACACAAGGGTGGGAGTATTATTGCCCAGATCAATGGGTGCCGCATTGTACAGTTGCACTGACCAGAGAAGACAAAGAGGAAGCTTTTTTTCAAGCAAGTGAATTGATCTTACACGAGTTTCGGAAAATGAGCGGAGAATTTGTGGAGATAGGTCTGGTTAAAGTAACATTCCCGGTGCAGGAAATTTATACTGTTAAATTATGTAAAAAGTAGGGATAAATCTTTAAATAATTTGGGGTTGTTTTGTCCTAGTAATAAAAAAAGAGGCATTAAGCCTCTTTTTTTATTACTCTTTTTTTCATACAACATAAACCGGATGCAATGAATGCGGAAATTGGGATGGTGCACAAAATACCGATACTGCCCGAAAGTGCCTGAAGCAGCTCGACGATGATGAGCTCACGGTTTAACAGCTGCTCAAGCGAAGCCTGATAGCTCGCATACAGCAAAACGGTGGTAAGGGAAGAACCGATGTAAGCCAGAATCAGTGTGTTTGCCATGGTGCCCATGATATCGCGGCCGATATTGAATCCGGACTGTACCAGATGCCAGAAAGAAATATCAGGAATTTTGCGGTGAATCTCGAACAGGGAGGAAGTGATGTCCATCGCAACGTCCATAGTCGCACCCATCGCGCCGATGATGATGGCGGCAAAGATGATTGCACGCAGATCGATCGGAGAAGATTCATTGAGCAGGGAAACGTACATAGTCTCGTCGTTGAGATATCCGGTCAGCTTCATCACATGATCCATAAAGAAGGAAAGGATTCCGGCAACCATGACACCGCCGGCACATCCCAGTGCAGCAGACAGGCTCTTTCGGCTCGGACCGCTGACCAGTGCCAATGTCATGGCGATGGTGAACAGGCAGGTGATGATCGAAACAAAGTAGGCGTTGTATCCGGCAAGAATAGCGGGAACAAACACAACAAAGATGGCAAGACAGGTAAAGACCAGCGAAAGAATGGTCTTAAGGCCCTTGGAACGTCCAAACACCAACAGACCCAGCAAAAAGACAGCAGCAAGAATCAGGATAGAGTCGGAGCGGTAGAAGTCGCCAGCTTCCCATTCAATGTTTTCTTCGGGATTTGTCTGGAACAGAAAAATTTTGTCTCCCACACTGACAGGACGCATTCCATTTCCAGTCAGGTTGTCGATTTTTTGCAGAGCTTTTACGCTTTGTCCTTTTCCATCCCCGGAAAGAATGTCTGCTTGGAAGGTGATGACGTGTTCATAATAAACATGTCCGCCGATTTCTCCCATATCGTTTCGGTCATGCAGAATTTCGGTGACTCTGGCAACCGAAGAGGTGACCTGCATCTCATTGCGGAAAAGCCCTGCTTTGTCCACCGATAGATGGTATCCTACAAACAGATAGATGCAGGACAGCAAAATTACTGCAAGATAAAACAGCAGGTGTTTTATGGAGATGTTTCTTTTGCTTTCTGGCAGAGGCTTTTCCTCGCAGCACAGAGAAGTAGGAGTGTCGTCGCTTGGGGAGGAGGAAAGGAGCGGTTCCTTCTCGGGATTGATTTGATTTTGGTTCATAATATTCAGCCTTTCCTGAGAAAATATTCGTGTGACATTTATCATAATACAATCAAAAGTTTACCACACAAAAGGTGGATGCCGCAAGAAGAAGGGAAATATTTTGGTAAAAAGATTTTGAAAAACAGGAAAAAACGTCAAATATCGGATAAGAGGTAAAAGAGTTGTTAAAAAATTATGAAAGCACGAAAAATCCCTTGACAGATGGGAAAAATAGTGTTAAATTATGTTTAGCACTTGAGAGATAAGAGTGCTAAAGAAGAAAAAGAGGTGATGGCTTTGGAACTGGATAACAGAAAACAAAAGATTCTCAAGGCTATCATTGAAGAATACACGCGAACAGGCGAGCCGGTCGGCTCCAAGAGAATCGCAGCTCTTTTGGATATCACCGCTTCTCCTGCGACCATCCGAAATGATATGGCAGCGCTGTTTGAGATGGGACTTCTCGAACAGCCGCACACCTCGGCAGGAAGGGTTCCATCCCATATGGGTTATCGGTACTACATCGATCATCTGATGCAGCCAAGTCCGATCTCCCCGATGGAAATGGCGGCGATTGAAGCGATGTTCAATGTCCGCGACCCGGACCCTGACAAACTGCTTTCGGATGCAGCACAGGCACTTGCGGATTATACCCACTGCGCTACCATCTCTTCGACCAGCACACCGCCGGAGGTATTCGTCAAACGAATTCAACTGATTCCGGCAGCCGAGCGAACGGTCATCATCATGGTGATTGCCTCGAACGGTTCGGTCAAGAGCCGAGTGTGCAGGGTTGATTTTCAGGTAACGCAGAACATCTGTGAATTCTTTACCAGCTTTGCAAACGACCGGTTGGCAGGCAGAAGCCTCAAGGAAATTTCCGATGCATACATCAATTCGGTGGCTTTTGCTTTTGGGGATTACACCGAGGTGTTCACCACCCTGCTTTCCGCCATCTATTCTTTGTGCAAGGAGATCAATGATGGCCAGTTTTGTGCAAAGGGAACAACCAACCTCCTCTCTTACGACGAGATGAAGGATTTCTCGAAGGATCTGGTGTTGCTGCTTTCACAGAAGCAAAAAGCAATCGATCTGATTCCGGACGGCAACTATGAAGTCAAGGTTTCGGTCGGAAAAGAGAACAGCAGCATGGAGCTTTCCAACTCCACTGTGGTGGTTGCGAAGTTCAATATCGGGTCCTCCCGATGCGGTACTTTGGCGCTGATTGGTCCGGTGCGGATGGAATATCCAAAGCTGATTCCGCATATCGAATATTTTGCGAAGATGCTCGGCGAGCTCTTGAGCGAAACGATGGAGGAGCAGCATCTGAATTAGTTAATACTACATCAAATAAAACAAAACACGAAAAGGAGAATGGATGTGAAGAAGAAAGCACAGGACAATGTTCCGGAGAACACACCGGAAACTGCATCTGAGCAGGAAGTTGTGCAGGAAACACAGGAAGTTCAAAAAGAACAGAAAGAACAGGAGCCAACCGCAGAGGAAAAGCTGCAAAAGCAGATTGACGAATTAAACGAAAAGCTGCTGCGCACCCTGGCAGAATATGATAACTACCGCAAACGTTCCATCAAGGAAAAGGATGCGATCTATCCGCAGGCAAAGGCAGACACCGTTGAAAAGTTCTTACCGATCATCGATAACTTCGAAAGAGCAATGCAGACCGAGTGCTCGGATGAAGCTTTTAAGAAGGGAATCGAGATGATCTTCCAGTCGTTCATCAAAACGATGACCGATCTTTCGGTAGAAGAAATCGGTAAGGAAGGCGAAACCTTTAATCCGGATCTTCACAATGCAGTGATGCATGTGGAGGATGAAAATTATGGCGAAAATGTGGTTGCACAGGTTTTGCAGAAAGGCTATAAAATCGGTGACCGCGTTGTTCGATATGCAATGGTCAAAGTTGCAAACTAAATTTTGTTAAACATATCATTTGATTTATAGAAAAAAATGGAGGTAATTCATCATGGGAAAAACTATTGGTATTGACTTAGGTACAACAAACTCCTGCGTAGCCGTTATGGAAGGCGGCGAACCAGTCGTAATCGCTAATCCAGAAGGTGCTCGTACAACCCCATCCGTTGTTGCTTTCTCCAAAACAGGCGAAAGAATGATCGGTCAGGTTGCAAAACGTCAGGCAGTTACAAACGCTGACAGAACCATCAGCTCGATCAAACGTGAAATGGGTACTAACTACAAAGTAACCATCGACGGCAAATCCTATACACCACAAGAAATCTCTGCAATGATTCTGCAGAAACTGAAAGCTGACGCAGAAGCATATCTGGGCGAGCCTGTAACAGAAGCTGTTATCACCGTTCCTGCATACTTCACCGACGCACAGCGTCAGGCAACCAAAGATGCTGGTAAGATCGCTGGTCTGGATGTAAAACGTATCATCAACGAGCCTACCGCAGCTGCTCTGGCTTACGGCGTTGATAAAGAAACTGATCAGAAGATCATGGTATACGACCTTGGCGGTGGTACTTTCGATGTATCCATCATCGAGATGGGCGACGGCGTACAGGAAGTTCTGGCAACTGCTGGTAACAACAGACTGGGCGGCGATGACTTCGACCAGAGACTGATCAACTACTTTGTTGAAGAATTCAAGAAAGAAAACGGTATCGACCTTTCCGGCGATAAAATGGCTATGCAGAGACTGAAAGAGGCTGCTGAAAAAGCGAAAATCGAACTGTCCGGCATGACCCAGGCTAACGTTAACCTGCCATTCATCACCGCTGATGCTACCGGTCCAAAACATTTTGACATGAACATCACCCGTGCTAAATTCAATGAACTGACCGCAGACCTCGTTGAAAAAACTATGGGTCCAGTAAATCAGGCTCTGTCCGATGCAGGTTTGAGCCCATCCGACCTGAACAAAGTTCTGCTGGTTGGCGGTTCTACCCGTATTCCAGCTGTACAGGAAGCTGTTAAGAGAATCACCGGCAAAGATCCATTCAAAGGTATCAACCCAGATGAATGTGTTGCTGTTGGTGCTGCTATCCAGGGCGGCGTTCTGGCTGGCGAAGTAAAAGGCCTGCTGCTGCTCGACGTTACTCCACTGTCCCTTGGTCTGGAAACCCTCGGCGGTGTATCCACCAAGATCATTGAGAGAAACACCACCATCCCAACCAAGAAATCCCAGATTTTCACAACTGCTGCTGATAACCAGACATCCGTTGATATCCATGTTCTGCAGGGCGAACGTGAAATGGCAAAAGACAACAAGACACTGGGTATGTTCCGTCTGGATGGTATCGCTCCAGCAATGAGAGGTACTCCACAAATCGAAGTAACCTTTGATATCGATGCAAACGGTATCGTTCATGTATCTGCAAAAGACCTTGGTACTGGTAAAGAACAGCACATCACCATCACTTCTTCCACATCCATGTCCAAAGACGACATCGATAAAGCTGTAAAAGAAGCAGAGCAGTATGCAGAAGCTGATAAGAAACAGCGTGAAGAAGTTGATATCCGCAACGGCGCAGATCAAATGATCTTCCAGACAGAAAAAACTCTGAACGAGCTTGATGGCAAGATCGATGCTGCTGATAAGAGCGAACTGGAAACCAAACTCAACGCTCTGAAAGAAGCAGTAAAAGGCTCCAACATCGACGACATCAAAGCAAAACAGGAAGATCTCCAGAAGAAATTCTATGATGTATCTGCAAAACTGTACCAGAATGTAAATCCACAGGCTGGTCAGCCAGGTCCTGACATGGGTGCTCAGAACAACAATAACGGCAACCAGAACAACGACGGCTTTGTAGATGCTGATTTCAAAGAAGTTTAATCGCTAAATCGTGTTGATGAGGATTGGGGCAATACTCCAATCCTCATGGCATGTACATGAATAAGTGATCGGAAAGATAAACCGAAACCTAAAAGAGAAAGTACGCAGTTGGATATTTCAGAAAAGTGACTTTGGAGACAAACACTTTTCTTTTTGCCTACTTTTTCTTTTAGCAAAGAAAAAGTAGGTGAACAGAGTGGCAGAGGAAAAAAGAGATTATTATGAGGTGCTGGGGGTACAAAAGGGATGCACAGACGATGAGCTGAAAAAGGCATACCGTAAACTGGCAAAGCAGTACCATCCAGACTTGAACCCTGGAGATAAAGAAGCAGAAGCAAAATTCAAAGAGGTAAATGAAGCTTACGCTGTCCTTTCGGATTCGGAGAAACGTGCCCGTTATGACCAGTTTGGTCATGCCGGTGTTGACCCGAGCTATGGCGGCGGCAGCGGATTTGGCGCAGGTGGCTTTGACTTTGGAGATATCGGTGATATCTTCGACAGCTTTTTTGGCGGCGGCGGATTCGGCGGATTCGGCGGTTCCAGCCGTACCAGAAATCCAAACGCACCAATCCGAGGAAACAATATCAACATTGATATTGCACTTTCCTTTATGGAAGCTGCAAAAGGCTGCAAGAAGGAAATCAGTTTCAGCCGTCTGATTAAGTGTGAAGAGTGTTCTGGTACTGGTGCGGCAAAGGGTACTTCTCCTGAAACCTGTCCGGAATGTCATGGCTCCGGTCAGGTTCGCGTTCAGCAGCGTACTCCGTTCGGCGTAGTCCAGAGCGTAAAAGCCTGCTCGAAATGTTCCGGTACCGGTAAAATCATCAAGACCCCTTGCGATAAATGTAAGGGAATGGGCAGAGTCAGAAAATCGGTCAAACTGGAAGTGGATGTTCCAGCTGGTATCGATAATGGTCAGACCTTTGTTCTGCGCGGACAGGGTGACCACGGCGTTAACGGCGGTCCGGCAGGCGATGTCAATGTTACTGTATCGGTTCGTCCTGACCCACTGTTTGAGCGTGATGGCTTTGATGTATGGTGCGAAATTCCAATCACTTTCCCACAGGCTGTATTGGGCGACGAGGTTGTTGTACCAACCATCGATGGTAAGGTAAAATATAATATTCCGGAAGGAACCCAGCCGGCAACCGTATTCCGCCTGAGAAATAAGGGTATTCCTTATGTAAACGGCAGAGGCCGCGGCGACCAGTACGTCCGCGTTAACCTGGAAGTTCCAACCAACCTGACCAATAAGCAGAAGGATGCGCTCAAAGAATTTGATACTTTGACTGGTGATAAGAACTACCGAAAACGAAAAGGGTTCTTCGATAAGCTCAAAGACTTTATGAAGGACTAATTTATGTTGCTTTAAAAGTGGCGTAATTAAGCCAATAATTTATAAAATATCAATCAAGAAGGCTTTATTTGACACCACATTGACACCATTTTGACACCATGAAAAACACCCCGTTTGTTAGATGAATAGTCTAGCAAACGGGGTGTTTTGTTGTTGGGATTTCTAGTAGCAAAGGGATCAATCAATGTTTATAATGTCCTGATGCCAATTGTTAAAGCACTTTATGATTGAGCGATCTGATCGTCAGGTACTGTTGTTTGGGAAGGGGTGCGCAAGGCAACTTGGTATTGAACGTTTGACTGATCGACATAATCAAAAATGATTTCTGCAAGCTGATATGCAGTCCGATAAATATTGACAGAACTGCTTGCGCGGGCATAGTCCGAAGGGTTCATCAAATTGCCAAGGTCAATATTCAGGGATGGAGCAAGAGAAACATCGCCCGGATAAGAGGAAGTTTGTACTACTGGCTGTGCAGAGCATTGAAGCTGTTTGGACAGTTGGTCGGAAAGCTGCTGTGCCAGTTCTTCTCCAAATTGATTGCAGGAAATTGAAATACCACTTTTCTGATTTCCGCAATGATGGATGGAAAGGAAGAGGTCAGCTTCCCGATACTGAGCAACCATAACGCGGTCAAGTCCGGCCATGGCACTGTGGTCACTTCGGGTCAGGAAGACGTTTGCTCCCAGATTGTCCAGACGGTCATAAAGTGCTTCGGCTACGGCAAGGTTCAAAGATTCTTCGTTAGCGCTCTGAATGCCCATGAGACTGTCTGCACCTAAATCCTTTCCGCCGTGTCCGGCATCAATGACGATGTTCATTCCCTGAAGCGGAGGGGTGTTTCCACGGGGATCTTCCGAAAGGTGAGAACGGAAGTAGACAATCATATTTCCTTCATGGAAAGAAACCTGATATCCATAAAACGGCATATTTTCTTTTAGCTTTAAGGTGACATGAACCTGGTCTTCGTCCTTGTCCACCTGAATATCCTCAAATAAATCGCTGTTTAGATAATTCAGTCGGTCATTCATCTGGGTGATGTGGGACAGAGTAAGGGTGACAACCCTTTCTTCCGCATCATATTTTACGGCGCAAGGAGCAGAAGAAGCACCAACAAAGGTGATGTATTCTCCGCGGTTGGTTGTCTGAATGACAACATTTTTGACCTTTTTGGACAGGGTGTAGATGTCAGCAGTGCTGGTCAAAATGCGGGCGGAGTCTTTTTGAATGCAGCCGCCGGAGCTGAGATAGAAGTGATCTTCCGTATAGCGGTCGATCGAGTCCTTAGTTCCTTCTGGAAGAACATACAAAATCTCACTTTCGGAGCTGTCTTTGAACACAGGGGTGACCGGAGCGGTCAACTGAACGGCAGCAGTCTGCTGGCTTCCAAGCAGAATCAGTTTTCCATCAGAAACCTGCTGGCTGATCTTTCCGCCATAGGTCATGGAATAAGAAACCTGTCCTAAAACTCGGACTTCTGCTTCATGATCTTCTTCCAGATGGAGAGGAGCTGTGTATTTGGCGGGTTCTCCCTGCGGGATGGAAGGATTCACCTGAGTAAGCGGATAAACTTCTGTACCGATTCTTGCAGTGACCTGTGCTCCGGAAGGCGCGACGCAGGAAAGGAAAGAAGGAGTCGTGGATGAGACAATCTCATCGTTTACAGGGTAGGTCGATTCAGGTTGGATGCAGTTGATCGGGGTTGTCTCCTGCGAAGCATCATCGGTTCGGGTGATGGTTACGGTGCGCTTTTTGCCGTTCTGTTCCAAGGAAAAGCTGTTGATACCGACCGAAAGCGGAACCGAGAAGGAGAAATATCCGGAAGGAAGGATTTCACCATAAGCACCCTGATATTCCTGCCCATTAAGGTAAAGTGGCTGGTTTGGATCACAGCTTCCTGTGATCGGGTAGGAACTTTGTGATGTAGTAACGGTATCGGCTGGGGAGCCGACAGTCAGCCCCGAAGTTTTTTTCAGGAAGCTGTCCTCATACCAAAGGGAACTGTTTTGCGGGGTGCTCATATCCGAATAAAGGGAAGGGAGCAGAAGAATATTCCGCATGGAGTTGATCACACAGCCGTAGACCGAGTTTGTCTGGGTGGAAAACTGACGGAACAGTGTTTCCTGCGGGTCAGAATAGAAGGTCTGTTCTGTGCGGGGCGCCAAAACCATTGAGGCGTCCTGATATGGGAACAAAGCCAGCTGCGGCAGAGTTTGCAGCATGTTTTTCCAGACAAGCAGCTCCTGCTCATACGCATTCTCTCCAGAGACACTGCCGACAATCTGCGGCATGATAAAGTCCACACATTCCTCGGCTGCCAGTTCCTTTAAAAAGCTCAGGATTTCCTGCTGGGAAAAGAGCTCCATCATCTCTTTTGGAAAGATCACACCAATTTTGACCACCGAAGAACGGCGGCGGACATTATCCCGAACAGAGAGCATGATATTTTTTAAAGCGGGCAGAGATGCGCCATATTTGGTAAAGCAGTCATTGAAATTGATGACGACACCGTTGATTTTATAGTTTGAAACAAGCTCCAGCGAAAGATTTCCGATCAGCTTCCAGACCTCTTCCTGTGAAGGATCGAGGAAAAGGGAATTTCCATTCTGTTTTACCAGCTGGGGATAATCAGATGCGCGGGTGTTGTACTGCTCATTGTAAGAAACATTTCCCAGATCAAATGGAGAGATGACAGCACAAAGAGAAAGGCCGCTGCTTTCACTCTCTTTAATCAGGGATTTGAGCGGGTCTTTCAGAGAAAATCCACCATCTTTGGAAAGAGCTGGATTTTGTTTGAGATAGGACGAGTGGTACATCGAACCCATTTGGGGATTGACCGGATAAAAGATGGTATCCATCCCGATACTGGATGCCAACGCTACCATCTCTTCTGCCTCGGGACGCAGCTGCCAGTAACCAGTTTCACTGGATTGGGGGTAGCTGCAGGTGCCGATGCTGTCGATGACAACACCATTTAAGCTTTGGCCGCCGGAAAAATAGGAGCGTTCCTGCTCCAGACGGTCCTGGACGGTATTGGGTTCGGTTAAGGTATCTGTATCGGTTGCAAATCCTGAAATGCTTCCGGATAAAAGCAGGGCAACAGCTAATATCATCGAAAGGAGTCTTTTTTTCTTCAAAATCCTCACCTCAATTTCGACTGAAAATCGAATTTCGACTTTTCATCGAACGACGATTTCTTTTATAATCTTAGTCTAACAAAAATTGACTCAAAAAGCTATTGTGAGGATCTGTTTTTTCAAAAAATTTAAAAACTTTTGGTGTTTTTCATGGGATAAGGTGTGTTGTAGCGGTTTTGTGAAAGTTCGAACAGAAATAGAATGCTCATCATAATCAGACAGCCAGTCAAGAGGGGGGTGTTTTCGTTACTGATGGGAAGTGGCTGGGACGAAGAAGAAAAGACCGCTGCCGTTTGTGGAAAGAGTTTTAGATAACAGAAGACCAGAAAAGACGAACAGACAGCGTGCAGTACCCTTGCAGACAAAAAGGGGCGCATGGATAAGGTGGTGTCCTTTAAAATTCCTGCCAGCTGGGCGATGACAGAAAATCCCCCAAAGGAAAGAAAGCAGGACGCAAACAAGATGCCCAGCGGAAGGGTACCGGAAAGCAGGCATCCATTGGTGACTTCCAGACTGCCGAGCAAAATGCAGGAAAGAAAACGATTTTGAAAGAGATTTGCTGCTGCTTCGGATACGGCACGAAACAAAATGATAAATCCGCACATCTGTGCTAGGGAGGAGAGAGCACCGCTTACTGCCGATACAAATGCCTGACCAAAAGGGAGAAACGGTTTTGGTGTGTTTGCAGGAGTAAAGCAGGCAAGAACCTGCTTTTGCTTTTTTCTTCGGGCAAAGACTCCGGTGACGACAGCGAAAATCAGAGAGGTGATAAGCTGAACCAGATAAAGCACAAATCCTGCCTGATAGCTTCCAAACATGCCGTAGCCCACAGCAGTGATGATAAAGGAAGGTCCGGCACAGCAGCAGTAAAGCAGCATCCGTTGGGCACAGCCAGGCTCAATTCGGTGCTGATTCAGAAGATCAGCGATGGATTTTGCCCCCATCGGATAGCCGCCAATCAGACTGAGCAGGACAACACTTCCCAGTTCCGGCGGCAGAAAGAACAGATGTTTGGTGATAGGGGAGAGAGGAACAGACAACAGGCGGTACAGTCCGCTCTGCAGCAAAAATCCGGTCAGTACCATAAAACAAAACAGTGATGGAATAACGGTTTTCAGACACAATTCGATTCCCGACACCACCCCCTTGGAAACAGTTTGTCCGTCCACAATCAGGAAAACGGCGCAGAACACGCAGAAAACGGCTGCAAAAAAGCTGCCGGGGTCGGTGCGAAAAAGGGTCGTTTTCTTTTTGCTACTTTCTTTCATAAATCATCATCCTTTGTTTTGTTGATAGTATGCGCACAGCTCTGGAAATGAGGTGCGCGGTCATCCTATCCTTATGCACAGGAGAAAGAAAAATTGACTGCTAAAATGATTTTTCTTTTCATATACTTGTCAATAAAACAACAGGAGGGAAACACTGATGAGTCGACGAAAGAAGGAACAGTCTCAAACGCAGAAAATTAAGGAAGCCGTTACCCTGACAGGCGCTTTGTTTCATAAAGAGTTGCATATCGAGATGGTCTCGAACAAGGAAGCGCTGATTGACGGCTGTAAGGGAATTGTGGAATATAACGAGAATATCATTCGCCTGAATATTCCGGAAGGACAGATCCAGTTTCGCGGGCGGGGACTGGAAATTGCCTGCATGAGTGAGGAAAGCATGATTGTCCGGGGATATATCATGGGGCTGGAATTTTGTCATTAAGGAGGGATTTTTTTGCTGCTGGTTCGGAGCTTACGATTTATCAGGGGAAGTGTCACCTTTGAGGTAAAGGGAAAGTTTGCGGAGCGCTTCTTTAATCTGCTGGGACGCAACGGGATTCCGGTTTTTTCGGTGTCGCCGACAAAAGATGGGTTTTATGCGACCACTACGGTGAAAAAATACTTTAAAATCCGCCCTTTTGTCAGAAAGACGCATGTCCGGGTACATGTTGTCAAGCGTCAGGGGCTGCCGTTTTTGATGAAACGCTACTCCAAGCGGATTGGCTTGCTTGCTGGTGTGCTGGTGTTTGCACTGGTTTTGCTGCTGTCCGGAGAATTTGTATGGGAAATTCGGGTAAACGGAAACGAGCTTGTCAGTGAGCAGGAGATTTTGCAGTCCCTGGAAGAGATGGGGCTAAAGCGGGGGGTGTGGAAAAACAGTCTGGATGTACAGAAGCTGGCGTTGTCTTTGCGAAGAGAGTATCATGAGATCGGATGGGCAGCGGTCAACTTGATTGGCAGTGTAGCGGAAATTGAAATTGGCGAACGGGACGAAGGAGATGAAGTGGTGGAGGACAGCTCTCCCTGCAATGTGGTGGCTTCCCGCGGCGGGCAGATCGTCTCGATGGAGGTGTATGACGGGCAGAAGGCGGTCAGTAAAGGGGATACAGTAAAACAGGGTGATCTGGTTGTGAGCGGAGTGGTTGTCAGCAGCAAGGGGAAAACTATCCTGCGGCATGCAAGTGCAAAGGTTATGGCGGAATATCCTGAACAGTATCAGGTGACGATCGCTTTGTCGGAAGAACAGAAACTGATTGCGGGCGGGGCAAAAAATTATCGCTATCTCAACATCGGTTCGCTGCGCCTTCCGCTTTTTCTGGCAGGAAAAAAACCGGATGAGTGTTTTGAACGGGTTTACACCCGCCCTATTAAAGTGTTTGGAATCATGCTTCCGTTTGAGATGACCGTTCATCAGGTGATTCCGGCAAAAACAGAGATGGTAACTATCAGCAAGGAAAAGGCAAGGGAATTTGCCGAGCAGAAATTTTCAGAATATGAGCGCCAGAAAGGGGACTGTCAGGTAATCAGCCGAAAAATCAGCGAAAAGGCAGAAGGAGACAGCATCATCTTTACCGCAGACTATGTGTTTTGTGAAGATATTGCAAAAACAGAACCAATTTTACTGAACTCTCGGACAGAATCATACGACAAACCTTAAAGAAACCGATAAAAAGCGCAGAAAAATCAAAATAAATTTGTAAAATTTGATTGAGTGTGGTATAATATTGAGCGAATAAAAATAATAGAGGAAATTTTGGCTATCAAATGGTCTGGAGGGAATATTCATCGAACAGGTATTGCAGATCGAACAGATCGAACATGTTCTGGTCCTGTTTGGCAATGCAGATCAGAACATCAAAATTATTGAAGAACATTTTGGAGTAAACATTGTCTGCCGTGGAACCGAGGTTAAGATTACCGGTGAGAGCGAGGCAGTTTCCAAGGCACAGAGAACCATCGATACTCTGCTTGCCATGATTCAGAAGGACGGCAATCTGTCGGAGCAGAACATCCGCTATGTCATGACACTGGTGGAACAGGGCAGCGAGCAGAGCATGGTGCAGATGAACAACAGCTGCATCGCGGTGACCGTTAAAGGAAAACCGATCAAACCAAAAACTCTGGGACAGAAAAAATATATTGATGCGATCGAGAACAACACCATCACCTTCGGCATCGGTCCGGCAGGTACCGGCAAAACCTATCTTGCTGTTGCCATGGCGGTTCGCGCATTCCGCGATGAGCAGGTCAGCCGCATCATCCTGACCCGTCCAGCGGTGGAAGCGGGCGAAAAGCTCGGCTTTCTGCCCGGCGATCTTCAGGACAAGGTTGACCCGTATCTTCGTCCGCTGTATGATGCAATGTTTGATATGATGGGACCGGAAAACTTCCAGCGCAACATGGAAAAGGGCTGCATCGAGGTAGCACCGCTTGCCTACATGCGCGGACGTACTTTGGACGATTCGTTTATCATTCTGGATGAGGCGCAGAACACCACACCAGAACAGATGAAGATGTTTTTGACCCGTCTGGGCTTTAACTCCAAAGCGATTGTAACCGGTGACGTGACCCAGATCGACCTGCCAAACGCAGGACGTTCGGGATTGATCGAAGCAGTTAAGGTGCTTAAAAATATTGATGACATCGCCATCATGAAATTGACCGAGAAGGATGTTGTGCGCCACAAGCTGGTTCAGGACATCATTACAGCATATGAGAGATATCACAACAAGGAGGCTCGCAGATAACTATGGACGGAGTAAAAGTTGCTATTTCAAACAGACAGAAGGCAGTGAAAATTCCGACAGGAATCAGACTGCTGGTTCGCCGTTGTTGCAGTGCGGTACTGACACAGGAAGAGTTTCAGGGAGCTGCGGAAGTCAGCGTCAGCTTTGTAGATAACGAGCAGATTCGAGAATTAAACCATGAATTTCGTGATAAGGACACCGCAACCGATGTTCTTTCCTTCCCATTGGGAGAAAATGGCGTATATGATTACAACAATGAAACCGGCGCATACATGCTGGGTGACATTGTAATTTCGGTAGAGCGTGCAATCGAACAGGCACAGATGTATGGACATTCCCTGCGCCGTGAGATCGGTTTTTTGACCGTTCACTCGATGCTGCATCTGCTGGGATACGACCATGAGGGAGACCATCTGGAAGCGCTGCGTATGAGAGAAAAGGAAGAGCTGGTTTTGACCAAGCTTGGATTACAGCGCGATATGAGCTTTGTTCCGGAAGAAGATGTCGACGCTTAAATCATTTTTGTCTTCCTTTGGTGCGGCAGGAAAGGGCATTGTATGTACCATTCGGGAAGAAAGGAACTTTCGCTTTCATCTGACGGCAGCCTTTTATGTTTTTTGCCTGCGGGGATTTTATGGAGAATATTTTTCTTTTTCCCGCGCAGAGGACGCTGTTTTATTCCTGACCATCGGGGCGGTGTTTGCCATGGAGCTTTTAAACACCGCAGTAGAGAATGCAGTTGACCTGTGTTCTCCGCAGCTTCACCCACTGGCAGGAAAAGCAAAGGATGCAGCGGCGGCAGCGGTACTGGTGAGTGCAGCGGCGGCAGTTTGTGTTGGGGTGTGCCTGTTTTGGCAGCCAGAAGCCCTGATGCTTGTCGCGGTAGATTTGCTTACTCACCCGTTTAAGCTTGCCGCACTTTTTTTCACTGCGATTTTAAGCGTGTTTTTTATTTTTAAATCAGGAAAATCATAACGACTTGATAGAGGAAAGGCAGGATTTCCATGACAAAATCGGCATTTGTTGCCATCGTAGGAAAACCGAATGTGGGAAAATCTTCCCTGTTAAACCTGTTGGTTGGGGAAAAGATTGCCATTATCTCGGACAAGCCCCAGACAACCCGCACCAGAATTACCGGCGTCTTGACCGAAGGGGAGACCCAGCTGGTGTTTATTGATACGCCTGGTCTGCACAAGCCAAAAAACAAGCTGGGCGATTATATGGTAAAACAGGTGACCGACTCGGTTGGTGACGTGGACTGTGCCGTATTTGTGACCGATCCGCTGGGAGAGGTGACCGAAGCAGAAATGCAGCTGATTGAAAATATCCGTCAGCTTCATCTGCCGGCAATCCTGGTCATCAACAAGATTGATACCTTGCAGAACAAGGAAGATATGGTCAAAAAGATGGTGACCATTTCCGGAATGTATGATTTCGAAGAGGTCGTTCCGATCAGCGTTTATCAGAAGGATGGAACTGAGCTTTTGCTCAAGCTCATTCAGGATCAGGCGCAGGAAGGACCGCATTTCTTCCCGACCGACACCCTGACCGATCAGCCGGAAAAGGTGATTGTGGCAGAGATCATCCGTGAAAAGGTTCTGCGCAACATGCGCGACGAGATTCCACATGGAACCGCCGTTGTAATCGAGCGGATGCGCGAACGTCCAGGCAAGGATATCATGGACATCGACGCGACCATCCTCTGTGAAAAATCAAGCCATAAAGGCATGATTATCGGAAAACAGGGAAGTATGCTTAAGAAGATCGCAAGCCAGTCGCGTCAGGAGATCGAAAGCTTTTTGGAAACCAGAGTTAATCTCCAGTGCTGGGTCAAGATCCGCGAAGACTGGAGAAACAGCGAGTTTTCCATCCGCGATCTGGGATTTAATTAACGATAGCAGTATTTGGCAGTGCTGATAAGTGAAGATTTTTAGGGAACAATCCTTTTAAGTACCAAAATTCTGATTGCAGGATTTTGGAATCGAAATAAGCTTGGAGGGATTGGGATGAAAAAATCAGAACAAGTGTCAGCACAGCTTTTGTGGAAGCAGTTTGAACAGACCGGAAAGATCAGCGACTATCTTAATTACTGCGCACAGCAGAATGAAACCATAGAGGAAGGAACAGAAGAGTATGCAGGTGACAGCAAACGGACTGGTGATCCACGAAAGGGTTCTGAGCAACGATAATCGTCTGCTTACCATCCTGACCGCGGAATACGGCATTGTCAGGGCGTTTGTCAAGCTGGTAAAAAAGCTTGGGGGTACCATGTCTGCCTCCACCGACCTGTTTGCTTATTCTTCCTTTGTGCTGTTTCACAACAAAGATCAGTACAGCATCAACAGTGCCGAAGCAAACCGGATTTTCTATCATCTCAGGGATGACCTGGAGATGACGGCGCTTGCTTCCTATATGGGGCAGCTTGCAGAAGAGCTTGCTCCCGAAGGGGAAGAGGCAGAGGAATACCTCAAACTGTTTTTAAACTGCCTTCATCTGTTGGAACAGAAAAAACGAACGGTCGACTTTATCAAGCCTGTGTTTGAGCTTCGGATGCTGACCATGTCCGGCTATATGCCGGATCTGGTCGGATGCCAGCAATGCGGAGAGTACGAAGCGGAAGGTTTTTATTTCTTTCCGGCAACGGGAACGCTTGTGTGCACCGATTGCCAGAAGGTGCCGCCGCAGGGCAGCATCCTGCTGACCAAAGCACAGCTTGCGGCGATGCGGCACATCATCTATTCGGAGTCTGGCCGTATTTTTGGATTTAAGATGTCTGGGGAAGGGCTGCAAAACTTAGGGAAAATCACCGAGATTTATCTCAAAGCGCAGTTGGAAAAGAGTTTTCCTTCTCTGGATTTTTACCATAGTCTGCGTGATATGACCCTTTCGGTCATGAAGACAGCGCAGCAGCAACAACCTTAAGTGTGTGAATAAAGGATGTGAGAGAGATGTACCAGGCACAACGGTATTTTCGTGCACTGGAATTGAATAAAGTGCTGGAAAAGCTTTCAGAGCAGGCAAACTGCGATGACAGCAAGCAGATGGCACTTTCTCTGACACCGCTGGAAGACTATGCACAGGTGAAAGCTCTGATGCAGAAAACAGCGGATGCCTATATGCTCAGCGCAAGATACACCTCGCCGGCTTTACATAAACTGAAAAATTGTGAAGCGGCTTTAAAGAAAGCAGAAAAAGGTTCCAACCTTTCACTGCGGGAACTGCTGGATGTTTCTGCAGTGCTGCACAATATCCGCTCAGTCAAGGACTGGCGCAAACGCTGTGAAGGGGAGAACACCTCTCTGGATGTATTGTTTGAGCTTTTGATGCCAAACCGCGAGCTGGAAAACACTATCGACAACGCAATTCTTTCTGAGGAAGAGCTTGCGGACAGTGCGAGCCGAGAGCTTGGCGATCTGCGCCGCAAGATCAATCAGGCAAAACTGCGTGTCAGAGAAAAGCTTGATGCAATCATCAAGTCCCCGACCCAGAGCAAATACCTTCAGGAAACGCTGGTCACCATGCGTGACGGACGTTTTGTTGTTCCGGTAAAGAGCGAACACCGCTCTGAGATCAAAGGTCTGGTTCATGATACCTCTTCCAGCGGTGCGACCATCTTCATCGAGCCAATGGCAGTCGTAGAAGCAAACAACGAGATCCGCGTGCTTCAGGCAAAGGAAAAACGCGAGATCGAGCGCATCATTGCGGAACTTTCGGTGATGGTCGGCTCTTTTGCAGAACCGATTATTCAAAGCTACCGCGCTTTGGTAGAGATCGACCTTTATTTTGCAAAGGCTTCGCTTGCTTACAAAATGAAGGCAACTGTTCCAAATATTGTGGACAGCGGAGAGATCGACTTAAAACGTGCCCGTCATCCGCTGATTGATCCGGAAAAGGTTGTCCCGACCGATGTAAATCTCGGTAAGGATTTTAATACGCTGGTCATCACCGGTCCAAATACCGGCGGTAAGACCGTTACCTTAAAGACCTTGGGTCTGCTTACCCTGATGGCAATGTGCGGACTGATGCTGCCGGTTGCTGAAAACAGCACGATCTCGGTTTATAAGAAGGTGCTGGTTGACATCGGTGACGAGCAGAGCATCGAACAGAGCCTGTCCACCTTCTCGGCGCACATGACAAACATTGTGTCGATTATCGAGGAGGCAGATTCAGACAGCTTGGTGCTGCTTGATGAGCTGGGAGCGGGAACCGACCCTGTTGAGGGTGCGGCGCTTGCAATTTCCATTATGGAACGCCTTGCAATGTACGGTGCAAAGATTGCGGCAACCACCCACTATGCAGAAATCAAGGAGTACGCGCTGCAGACCGAAAACGTCTGCAATGCAAGCTGTGAGTTTGATGTCGAAACCTTAAAGCCGACCTATCGTCTGCTGATTGGTATTCCGGGAAAATCCAACGCCTTTGCAATCAGCCAGCGTCTGGGACTGCCGGAGGAAATCATCGAAGCGGCAAAACAGAACATCTCAGCAGAAAAGACCCGCTTTGAGGATGTTCTGGCTCAGCTGGATGAAGCACGCCAGGCATTGGAAAAGGAAAAGGAAGAAGTTGACAGACTCAAGGCAGAACAGCTTGAGTCCAAACGCAATCTCGAACAGTACAAGCAAAAGACCTATAAGATGATGGAGCGCGAATTGCAGAACGCGCAGGAAAAAGCAAACCGAATCGTATCTTCGGCAAAAGCCGAATCGGCGAAATTGCTGGAAGAGCTCGACGATCTGCGCAAGCAGAAGGAGAGCGAGGAGTTCTCCAAGCTGGTGCAGGGTGCAAAATCGGTTTACAAATCCAACATCAACCGTCTGGAAGATATCGCAAATCCGGTTATTGGAAGGATGAAGGAGGAATATGTTCCGCCGCGTCCGTTCAAGAAAGGCGACCTGGTTCTGGTCGTGCAGCTTAACGAGGAAGGCGTACTTCTTTCCGATCCTGACAGCTCCGGAAATGTACAGGTTCAGGCGGGCATCATGAAAACCAAAGTTCCGGTCAGCGATCTGAGACTGGTGGATAAAAAACGCCGCAGACAGATTGACCGCATGGAACGCAAGAATAACGGCGGTGTCACCAAGACACTAAAAGATAAATCGCAGCGCAGTGCAAGCAGTGAGATTGACCTGCGCGGACAGACCATCGAAGAGGGAATCATGATGGTCGATCAGTATATTGACAGTTGTTTACTCATGGGGATCAAAACCATCACCATCATTCACGGTAAGGGAACCGGTGCGCTGAGAAGCGCAATCCAGCAGCACCTGAAAAACCACAAAATGGTACGCACCTTCCGCCTCGGTGTTTATGGCGAGGGAGAAGATGGCGTAACGATTGCCGAATTAAAATAACCGGAATGTCCGGTGAGGAGTGGATGGAGTTTGAGTGGAACAAGCGGCATATTAAAGTATGTTTCCAGCGAACATCTCGCTAGGAAGATTGATTTTCAGGGACCAGTTCCATCGACCAAGGAAGTGTACCGCAGAGCACTGAATATTGCGTGGCCTTCCGCAGCCGAAACGGTACTGGTCAGCCTGGTCGGTTCGGTCGATACCATCATGGTAGGCGGACTGGGACCGGCAGCAATTGCAGCGGTGGGACTGACCAATCAGCCGAAGTTTATTTTGCTTGCGCTGATTAACTCGTTAAATGTCGGTGTCACTACTGTTGTTGCACGAAGAAGGGGACAGGAAAACAGAGAAGGCGCACAGAAATGTGTGCGTGTCGCTTTAATGATCACCTTCACACTTTCGCTGATTCTGGCGATTCTGGGATTTGTCTTTGCAGAGCCGATTATGAGCATTTCCGGCGCTGCAGCGGATACCATGCAGGACTCGATTGATTATTTCAGAATCCTGATGATCGGTTTTGTGCCGATGTGTATAGGACTTACAGTGAATGCAGCACAAAGAGGTGTGGGCAACACAAGAATTGCGATGACCACCAATTTGACCTCCAACGGCATTAACCTGATTTTTAACTATCTGCTGATTCATGGAAATCTGGGATTTCCGCGTCTGGAAGTAAAGGGTGCTGCGCTGGCAACCATTCTGGGAAGTACCGTTGCGTGCCTGATGTCGATTCGTTCGATCCTGCCGCATGATACTTACCTGCACATCAGACTGAGGGATAAATGGCGGCTGGATAAAGAGACACTGGGCAGCATCTGGAAGATCAGCTACAGTGCAGTGATTGAGCAGTTGTTTATGCGAATCGGATTCTTTACTTACGTCAGAATCGTTGCAGGACTGGGTACCATCGCATTTGCAACCCACCAGATCTGCATGAACGTTATCAACCTTTCCTTCTCGTTTGGAGATGGATTTAGTATTGCAATTGCTTCGCTGGTTGGACAGTCACTGGGCGCAAAACGTCCGGACATGGCAAAGCTGTATGTAAAGGTGAACAAGGTATTGCTGTATGCAATTTCCGGCACCTTATCGGTTATCTTTGTTGTGTTCCGATACCAGATTATCGGACTGTTTACCGATGAAGCAGCAATTATTACCGAAGCGGGAACCTTGATGCTGATTATCGCAGCGACCACCGTTATTCAGACATCCGCACTTTCCTATACAGGATGTTTGAGAGGTGCCGGTGATGCACGATACATAGCTATTACGGCATTTATCAGCATTGCGATTATCCGTCCATTGTCAGCATGGGTACTTTGTTATCCGGTTGGCTGGGGACTGGTTGGTGCATGGATTTCGCTGTTTATTGACCAGTGTATGAGATGTATTCTCAACGGTACCCGTTTCCGTAAGGGAAAGTGGGCAGAAATCGAAGTCTAGCAGGCTGACCAGCTTGAAGCTGGACCCGGTTCGCGTTGTTGGTTTCGTGCAAACTTGAAAGTCTCGTTCTCGCGCAGGTCGCTTGCCTCCGGCTGCGCTCGGCAGGCTGAGCCTGCATGCAATTTGCGTTGATGGTAGTTTCAATACACGGCGCTCGCCCGTTTGAGAATGGCGCAGCTGGCGGATGATTGTTGACAGTACCAGCTTGAAGCTGGACATTTCGTACAACAAACACACGAAAACAGGAAAGATAAAAACAAAGGACTTTACCGGAGTTAATCCGATAAGTAATATATATATTTTGGGAGGTATTTGTCATGGATGTTTTTAAAGTAGCAAATTACAAGGAATATCTTTTTGACACAGCAAAAACAATTTTTGGTATTGACAGCCCAAGCGGTTACTACCATGCAGTTGTAAAGGAAGTTGAGAAAATCGCAACCGGTCTGGGTTACAAATTCGAACAGATCGAAAAAGGCTGCGGTATCATCACCATCGACGGCGAAGACAACAGCAAAACTGTTATGCTTTCCGCTCACGTTGATACTCTTGGTCTGATGGTTCGCTCCATCACCTCCGATGGTAATCTGAAATTCACAAAGGTTGGCGGTCCAATCATGCCAACTCTCGACGGTGAATACTGCCGCATCCACACCAGAGATGGTCGTGTTTACACCGGTACTATCATTTCCGAAAGCCCGGCTGTTCACGTTCATCCGGATGCTTCCACCAGAACCAGAGATGAGGACAACATGATCGTCCGCATCGATGAACAGGTTCACAACAAAGAAGACGTTCTGAACCTCGGTATTCAGGTAGGCGACTATATCTGCTACGATCCAAAGACTGTTGTAACAGAAAGCGGCTTCCTCAAATCCAGATTCATCGACGATAAAGGCAGCGTTGCTTGTCTGCTGACCGCTCTGAAGATCATGAAAGAGCAGGGACTCAAACCACAGTACAAGACCAAATTCTTTATCTCTGTATTTGAAGAAGTAGGTCACGGTGCTTCCTACATTCCATCCGATGTATCTGAAATTCTGGCTGTTGACATGGGTTGTATCGGTCTGGATCTGACCTGCACAGAATACGATGTATCCATCTGTGCAAAAGATTCCGGTGGTCCTTACGACTACGACATGACCAGCAAGCTCATCGAGCTGGCAAAAGAAAATGGTCTGAAATATGCAGTTGACATCTATCCAAGATACGGTTCTGACGTTGGTGCTGCTCTGCACGGCGGCCACAACATCAAGGGCGGTCTGATCGGTCCTGGTGTTCATGCTTCCCACGGTATGGAAAGAACCCACTACTCTGCACTGGAAAACAGCATTAATCTGATTCTGCTGTACCTCGGCTGCAAGAAATAAGTGATAAGAAAAAAGCTCATTCCCGATTGGGAATGAGCTTTTTTAGTGTTTTAAATGGTTTTCTGAAAATGGGGAAGAGGAGAAGTTCCCGAAAGTTACGCGTTTTCGATGTAGTGGTCCAATTCCTCTGCAGGGTAAGCTTTGCTCCAATGATATGGCTGCAGCTCTTTTAACTCTACAAACAGAATTTCTCCATTTTCTGTGGTAACACCAACCTGAACTTGAGGTCCCCAATAGTGTAATCTTTCCTGACAGATTCCGCAGGGAGATAAAATCTTATAAGGGGATTTTTCGTCATCGCGTGTTACACACAGGCAGTGCGTAACCTTTTCATTGTATTTGTGCGCTTCACACATCGCGCCGACCTCAATACATAATCCAGCTGAACCGTTTGCTGTTTCAATGGCAACACTGGTAAAGTAGTGATCTTTGTCAGTGTGGATGACTGCAGCGCCACCCCAGCCAGTTGGATATCTTTGTTCAATCAGCTCGATTGCTAATTCGTACATCTTCTTTTCAATTTCAGGATTTCTCATTTTAGTTTTCCTCACTTTTTCCTGTACTACCGTACAAAATGTTGGTTTTACTTCTGCCTTAAATGTTTAATCCTGATGATGTTTTGACGCATACCTCCATCTTTTGATAAAAGGAGAGCAAATCTAAAAGATATGCCCGACAAAACGTTTGTTTTCTTCGAATGAGCAAGTGTATTAACGAAAGCGTTGCCGTGTGTTGCAACTGCCGCATCGCACTACACCAAAGCGTGAAACAGAGTGCAGGCTTAGCCTGCCGAGCGAAGCCGAAGGCAAGCGACCTGCGCGAGAACGGGACTTCCAAGTTTGCGCGAAACCAACAACGCGAATTGCGTGCGGGTTCAACCCGCCGAGCGCAGCCGGAGACAAGTGATCTGCGCGAGAACGAGACTTTCAAGTTTGCACAAAACCAACAACGCGAATTGTGACCAGCTTCAAGCTGGTCAGCCTGCTTAGATGTGGTTCATCAGGTAGATCTTGACGGCAAGCTCCATGCTCAGCTTTTCTTCGGTGCGGTCAAGGTCAAGTCCCGAGATTTCCTCAATCTTCTTGTATCGATACTTGATGGTGTTGTAGTGCAGGTACATTGTGTCGGATGCCATCTTCAGGTTCCAGCCGTTCTGAACAATGTTGATGAGTGTTTCCATAAAGTCGGTGTTGTGCAGCTCATCGTGACGGCAGATCTTGTCGATGTATTCTTTGTAGAATTCCTTGACACTGTTGTTGTCCTTGATACCGTCCAGGAATTTGTAGATGCCAAGCTCGGTGTAGAGCATAACGTTGTCGCGTTTGTAGATCAGACGGCTGATTTTAACAGCTTTCTGGGATTCCTGATAAGCAGTGTGACATTCCATAATGCTGTCTTTGGCTTCGGAAATACCGATGGTAACCGAGAAATTGTACAGCGAGAGGATCTCGTTTTTCAGTGTATTGCAGCAGGCAGCAATCTTTTTGCACAGTTCCTCATCCGGCTTGTCGTGTTTGAGGATGAAAGCGGTGCTATCGGTAAATTTGGTATACAGGACGCTCTTAAAATGTTTGCGGAAGAACTTGAGCGAGTAATCGAAAATCTCGTCATTGTGCTTTTCAATGTTTTCGCTGTCCTTTTTGCTGCGGATGTTGAGGTACTGAATCTTAAAGTCATCGATATCGACAATGATGGTGGTGTAGAATTTTTCGCTCAAATCCCAGCCATAAATCTTGCCGCGCTTGATGACTTCCTGGAAGCTTTTGATATTGTTGAGGACAATGTCCTGAACAAAACCGTCACGGTAGCGCGACTCGATTTCCATGTTGGAAATATATTTCTGCGCAATCAGCTTTAAAGCAGTGGAGGCATGGTTTAAGATCATGCTTTCGTAGCTGCTCAGTTCCTGGCGACCTTCGTCGATGATAACAATGTATCCATAATCCTTGTCGTCAAAGGTGACACCCATGTGTGGGTAGGAGAGCTGGAAGCTGTCCTTGAAATCTTCTTTGAGGGAAGCGTTTTTGGAAAGATAGATTTTATTGAATGCAACGTCATAAAACGCGATATTCTGGTTGAGCAGGGTAGAGAGGGTGTTGATAATATCGGTGATGCTGCCCCCGTTAATAACCGTGTTGATGAAGGAGGTGCTGATGTTTTCGGAAAGGCGAATTGCGGAAGCCTGTACATCGATCAGCTTTTTAAAGACCGGATTGATGATCTCGGAGATGGTGCAGCTGGATGGCATGTGGATGATTGGGAATCCGATTTCGTTTGCAGTGCGGATGGTTTCATCATCCAGAGAGTCCAGATAGGAACCGAGTTTTACAAAGAGGGCAGAAGCGCCGGTACGATCCATCTTGCGAATCAGTCCTGCAAGATCGGTGATGCCGGTCTTGATGACATAACCGGAGGTGACCAGAAGCTCCCCTTCCCGAATCCATTGCTCCGGATCGGGAGTATCAATTACCGTTACGGTGGAAACTTCGCGCCCAAGTCCCTTTTTTCCGCCCAGGATACGGTAGTCCCGCAGTTCTTCCATATTCAAAATGTCGCCAACAGTTAAGGACATAAAAACACTCCTTTGCCATAATAAGAGAATATCCAGAAAATTACACCCTTATTATACAATACTTTATTTGAAAAGTACAGGTTTAAAAGCAAAAAACTGTTCTGCTTTACAAAAATCTGCAGAATGTGAGCGGTGAGGGACAGGAATTCCCTTGCATTTTTTGCGATTTTTTTATCAAAAACAATTGACAGATAAAAATAGGAAAAGTATAATAACAATCGAAATAATTTTGTAGGCATTGATTTTGATACGATTTGTTCTGAGGCTCAATATCTTCTGAGATTCAGAACGTGTAATGAAGGAGGTCTTTTACAGATGTTAAGTGCAATTGTTGGTATCAACTGGGGAGACGAGGGAAAGGGAAGAATGGTTGACCTTCTTTCCGAGAACTATGATGTTGTTGTTCGCTATCAGGGCGGAAACAACGCTGGTCACACCGTTATCAATCACCTCGGCAAATTTATCCTGAATCTGATGCCATCCGGCATTCTCCGCCCAGAAGTTGTCAACGTAATGGGCAATGGTATGGTTATCGACCTGGAACACCTTCACAAAGAGATGGGCAAGCTGATCAGCGCAGGTGTGAAGATCACTCCAGAAAACCTGAAGATTTCTGACCGCGCAGTAATCTGTCTGCCATATCATGTTATGCAGGACTGCCTGGAAGAAGAGCGTCTTGCTGATGCAAAATATGGTTCTACCCGCCGCGGTATCGCTCCGGTTTACGGCGACAAATACATGAAAAAAGCAATCCGTATCGGTGACCTGCTCCAGCCAGAAGCACTGAAAAAACATCTGGAAGGCGTAATCGAATGGAAGAATCTCACCATCGAAAAGGTTTACGGTGCACAGCCAGTCAGCTTCGATGCAATCTGGGAGTGGCTCAAAACCTACGGTGACCCAATTAAAGAATTTATCTGCGATACCAGCCTCTATCTGGATGAAGCAGAAAAAGCAGGAAAGAAGATCATGTTCGAGGCACAGCTGGGCGCTCTGCGTGACATTGATTTTGGTATCTACCCATACACTTCTTCCTCCAACACCATTGCAGCATACGCTCCAATCGGTTCCGGTATTCCAAACCACAAACTGCATAACGTTGTTGGCGTTATGAAAGCATATTCCACCTGCGTTGGCGAAGGTCCTTTCACCTGCGAAATGTTCGGCAAAGAAGCAGAAGACCTGCGTGAAGCTGGCGGCGAATACGGCGCAGCTACCGGCCGTCCAAGACGTGTTGGTCCATTCGATATTCCTGCTTCCCGCTACGGTGTCCGTGTTCAGGGCGCAGACGAAATCGCTCTGACCAAGATGGACGTTCTGTCCGGTTTTGAAAAGATTCCGGTTTGTGTTGCTTATGATGTAAACGGCACCATCACCAAAAACTTCCCATTCGGCGCAGATCTGGATGCTGCAAAACCAGTTGTAGAATATGTTGACGGCTGGAACTGCGACATCACAAAATGCAGAAAACCAGAAGATCTGCCAAAAGCAGCTCTGGACTATGTTCGCTACATCGAAAAAGAAGTTGGCTGCAAGATCAAATATGTTTCGGTTGGCGCAGAGCGTGAAGAATACATCGAATTCTAGGACAAGCTATCAATAAATGCATGAAAAAAGCACCTGTTTTTACAGGTGCTTTTTTGTTAGCAGGTGATGCGGATTTTAACGGAATAGGCTCCGAAAGGTTCCTCGGTCTGTTCGGTCACCACCGTCTGAATGAGGCTGTGGGATTCAATGCGGGAGAGGACATATTCCCGGTATTCTTCCGGAACAAAACCAAAAACTTCTGCCTTTTCATTGGTGACAGCAATCTGCTCCTGATCTTCTCCCATGTAAGGGCGGAGGAAAAGCTGCTGACCCTGTTTCAGAGCGGGGGAGCCGTCTGGAAGGAAGGAGGTGAGCTTTTCAAACGAAAAGCTCATGCTGTGGATTCCTTCCGGCTGTGTGTCAGATTTTTTTCTGCGCACCACAATCAGCAGCAGTGTGATGATCAGAAAGACAGCGACGGCAATCCATTCCGGTGTTTGCATTTGAGAAGGGGAAAAATTGTTTCGGATCAAAACCGGGAACACACCGGCAAGAATCAAAAGCAACGCAAGAACAAAGCGCATACAATCTGCCCCCTTAGCTTGCTTTCTGTGTAAAATTCAGGTTATCAAACGAGGAGACGTTTGCAACACCATCTGAAGAAAGGGAGTAGGTGACAGAAACCTTATCTCCTGGCTGGGTCAGAGCAAGCTCCAGGCCGGTGCTGGATTCTGCCATAAAGAGGATGTCCTGATTTTCGGAGAGGATGAATTTATAGATGCTGTTTCCACCGCTGTATTCTCCGGAAATTCTCAGAATGGTTCCCTGCATAGTTTCATTGCTTTCGCCAAGATCACCAATGGTGACGACGCCATCGGTGCGCAGTTTGCTTTCATAGTCGCGCATTGCGGCATTGACCGATTCGCCGGTTCCTACGGTAGAGTAGTTGGTAACCGAAACAAAGGCGTATTGTTTAATCAGACCGATGCGGTCTTTGAGCGTCATAAAGTAGGTTGGCTGATTGTCGATGTTTAAGATAATCGGGAAGGTTGCCTGGTAGCCAAGGTCCTGTACCCGTCCTTCCGCAGAGTGCTGGGCAGCCTGCTCGGTTGCACCGCTCATCTCGTACATGATCGGTTTCTTGGTTACCATGTCCACCATGATAAAGCCGATTGCACTGTCATCGGCGCCGACACTGGTCAATCCGGTGAACAGATAGCATTCTCCATTGTTGTAAACGATGTTGTGGCCTTCACTTGGACGATATTTATCCTTGTTTGCAAAGTTGAAGATACCATGGACATAGGCACCGCGGTTGGTGATCTGCTGGATGATAAAGTCTTCCGGCTGAACGCGGTCTACCCACTCTGGAGCATCCTCAACAGAATAACGCTGCATTTCGCCGGTAGTTGCATTGAGCAAGACGATACCGGTTGCTTCCGGCAGGGCAAATCCGCGGGTGTACTGATAGGTGGAAACTGCCCAGTATGGCTGGCCATTGTCATCCAGCTCGAAGGAATAGTCGGTGATACCGGTCATCAGACCCGGACCAAAACGAACCTTTCTGGCAACATCAAACAGCAGGTAGCTGTCCGGATGGTATTTGATCTTGTAGCCTTCCACATAGCGGACGTCGTTGGTGTTGGTTGCGGATACCACGATGTAACCCGGTGTACCGTCCATATTGGTCAGCCATTTGAAGAAGCCGGAATGATACAGCGGAACGACCCAGACCAGTTCGCCGTCCACCATCTGGATGGTAGCGGTGTACAGTGCGACCTGTGAGCCGAGTGCCGGACGTTCGCCGAGTTTTTTCTGTGCCAGCTGGAGCGCAAGCTCCTCATCAACAATAGGAATCTGGGAAACATCGATTGCCTGAACCTCGCTGTCAAACTTTTTGACTTCCGGTTCTCCCAGCTGGTCGCGGTAGGCTTTCCACTGGAAAAAGACCGAGGAGATGATCATGACAACAACGATGACAGCCCATGGAACTGCAATGATGATTGCCGGAATCTTTGGGAATTTTGCTTTTGCCGAATAGGAAAAGGGAACGCGTCCCGGCTGAACATCCTCCGGATGGAAGGAAAAATCACCAATTTTCATCAGCGCCCCGACACCGACATAAATGGTGATCAAAGTCGCCCAGAAAACGGCACCGTCCAGATACAGAGGGTTCAGGTTCGGCGCTTCAAAAAAGATATAAAGCGCCACAAGCAACGTGATGATCAGAAATACGATCGATTTTGCTTTGGTTTTCTTCATGTGAGATCTCACCCTTTTTTGTTATACTTGTCCCGGAAGGTTCCGGGATACCAGACCACAAAGGAAGCCTTCGGCTCTGGATATTGTAGAACAGTATAACACAAAACAGGAGCAATTGGAAATAGATTTCTCCCTTTTTATGAAATCTTTATCGGTCGCGGACACTGCCGTCGGATAAAAGAAGGATCTCATACGGGTCATAGGGAGTGTTTGGCAGATATTCCTCAAACCACTCGAAGGAAAGCGGAGATATTTTGGGAAGCTCGGAAACAGGCATGGAAAAATAGACATTATATTCCGGAACCGAAAACAGCATCTGCGAACCTTTTTGTGCAATAACAGAAATGTACCCCACGAATCATCCCTCCTTTGGTCGAATATTTTGGATATGGGGCTTTTCCAATCAGAGTATAGCAAAAAATAGGTGAAAAAAATGTTGAAACCGGTATGCAAAAAATGTGGAAAAGTGGAAAAGCCTGTCGCAAACCAGAAAACAGAGCGTGATTTCTTTGATAAATTGCATATTTGCTTTAAAGCGATAAAATATTTTTGCAAAATCTATTGACAAATCATGCCGGAATAGGATATGATAAGGGCAAATCAGAAAGAAGGAGCGAGAAAAATGGTCGGTATCCAGATGACAACACGATATTATTCCTACCAGGGCTATTTTTATGGCGTTGGTCTTTCGTGCTGTTTTCCTTTCGACCGATAATCGTTCTTATCTTTTTGGCGTGACTGCATTCATGCAGCCATAAGAAGGTAAAATTGAGCCGGTGCTTTTGGAAACAGAAGGCACCGGTTTTTTTGTGTAATGAACAGAATAAGGAGAATGAACCATGATTGTTATTGTAAAACAGAATGCTTGTCCGCAGCAGGTAGAGAATTTGAAAAAAGAGCTGGAAGGCTTAGGGCTTCAGATCCACTTTTCCAAAGGTGTGAACACCACTTTGATGGGTCTGGTCGGAGATACCACCAAAATTGATATTGGCAAGATTGAGTCGCTGGATATTGTAGAAGAAGTAAAGAGAATCCAGGAGCCATACAAAAAGGCAAACAGAAAGTTCCATCCGGAAAACACCGTTGTGGATGTTCATGGAGTAAAGATTGGCGGCGGAGATTTTCAGGTAATCGCGGGTCCATGCTCGGTTGAGACACCGGAACAGATCTGTGAGGTAGCAAGGGATGTAAAAGCTTCCGGTGCAGGACTTCTGCGCGGCGGTGCATTCAAGCCAAGAACCTCCCCATACTCTTTCCAGGGACTGAGAGGAGAAGGAATCCAGCTGCTGCTCAAGGCAAAAGAGGAAACCGGACTGCCGATTGTCACCGAGATCATGAGCTACGAGGATATCGATCTGTTCGAAAATGTGGATGTGATTCAGGTCGGTGCAAGAAATATGCAGAACTTTGAACTGCTGAAACGTGTTGGCCGTCTGAACAAACCAATCCTGCTCAAGCGCGGACTTTCCAGCACTATTGAGGAATTTCTGATGAGTGCAGAGTACATCATGGCAGAAGGCAACGAAAACGTTATCCTCTGTGAGCGCGGTATCCGCACCTTTGAGACCAAAACCCGCAACACACTGGACCTTGCGGCAGTTCCGCTGCTCAAAAAACTTACCCATCTGCCGGTCATCATCGACCCTAGCCACGCAACCGGTATTCCGTGGATGGTAGAGCCGCTGACCCTGGCTGCAATCGCTGCAGGTGCGGACGGCGTAATGATTGAGGTACATAACAACCCGGAAAAGGCACTGTGTGACGGTGCACAGTCTCTGCGTCCAGAACAGTTTGACGCACTGATGAAGAAGGTAAACAAGACGAAGGAATTTTTCAAAACACTGTAAGCGGAGGGAAATCCCTCCCTTTGGGGAAGAAGGACAGAGAATGAATCAGAAAATCGGAATTGTAGGTTTGGGACTGATTGGAGCGTCACTGGCAAAGGCGATTAAACAAAACACCGAGTGTACCGTCTACGGACTGGATATCGACGGAGAAACCATGAAATCCGCCCTTGCGGATCACAGCATCGACGGGGAACTGAACGATTTTGGACAGCTGGATCTCCTGATTGTAGCGCTGTTTCCAAAGGTTACGGTAGAGTTTATTCTGGAGCACATCGATCAGATGAAGCCGGGCAGCATTATCATGGACATCTGTGGTGTAAAAAAATCGGTGGTTTCTCAGGTGGCGCAGGTATGCAAGAGTCATCATGTGGAGTTTATCGGCGGTCATCCGATGGCAGGCAGAGAACGCTGGGGCTATCAGAACGCATCGGCAGATCTGTTTTCTGGTTCCAGCATGATCCTGACCCCGATCTTCACCGATTCCTGGGCACTGGATCTGGTTCAGCAGCTCTGCAACGAAATCGGTTTTGGACGCATTGTTTTTACCGACCCGGAAAGCCACGACAAGATGATCGGCTACACTTCGCAGCTGGCGCATATTCTTTCGAGCGCTTATATCAAGAATCCGCTGTGTATGAATTACAAAGGTTATACCGGCGGAAGCTTTCAGGATTTGACCCGCGTGGCAAAATTAAATCCGGTAATGTGGAGTGAATTGTTTTTACTAAATCGTCAGAATTTGCTGGACGATCTGGACATTCTGATTTCCAGTTTGCAGGAATATCGCCACTCAATTGCAGAAAATGACAGTCAGCGTCTGACCCAGCTGTTGGCGGATGGAAGCCGAATCAAGGAAGAATTGAGTAAATAGACAAAGGAAAAAACAGAAGTTTTTTGTCAAACTTTTGTACACAAAAGTTTGTGGGGGTACGGGGGCAAAGCCCCTGTGACAATAAAACAATACTATTCAAAATCGATAGAGGCAGGGAGTATTTCTGTGGCTGTCGCACGTTAGTGCGCTGACTGCGAGTGCAGGCAGTCCAGCTTGAAGCCGGATACTGTTCGCCTACGGCGCAAAGACGGGTAGTCTGAGCACAAAACTTTTTATGTGAAAACCTTTACAAATCGAACACAAATTTCTACCGTCAAAAATCATCCACTGGATAATTTTTGAGGTCAGTCTGTACAAACAATTGGTTTTCGAGAACTTTTTCACTTGCAAAAAGTTCTCGAGCTCTCAAAAATGCGCTTTCACGGATAAAGAGTTTCGCACTCTGCGGAGTGCGACCAAAGGCTTCGCCCTTTGGAAACCCACAATTTTTTGAAAAAAATTGAGTAAAACTTTTATTTTTCTCTCAATCGGCGCAAGGTGGACGAAAACTTCATTTTATATCAAAAGGAGAATTACTATGGACCTCACACAGATCCGCGACCGTATCGATCAGCTCGATCGCCAAATTGCAGCCCTCCTGACCGAGCGTATGGAAATTACGAACGAAGTAGCTGCCTATAAAATCGAACATAACCTGCCAGTTTATCATCCTGACCGTGAAAAACAGGTGATTGAAAAAGTCTCTGCCCTCACTAAGGAAGAATACCGCGATGCACTTGCGGTGATCTATCAGTGCATCATGGATGAGAGCAAGAAAAATCAGGAGCACTATATCGCAAGCAAAAAGTAACTCTTTGAAAATATGCAGGATTTTATTTTGAGTCCTGCATATTATTACTTTTACACAATAAAGCGTTAATAAATTGCATTAAAAAATAAAAATTTAAAAAAAGGGATTGACAAACCAAAACAAACGTGGTTTAATAAGGCACAACAAAAGCAAAACCGTTGATGGGGAGATAAAACTGACCACGACCTCACAGAGAGCTGGAGCAAGCTGAGATTCCGGCAGGAAACGAATCAGACAAATGGACCCCAGAGGGCAGGGCGAAAAGAAAAGTGATTTCCGTAAAAATTTTCTTAGTATCCCCTGACGCTGTGACCGGCGTTATCTGGTCAGGAATGTGTTGGCATTCTGTTTGAGGTGGACGTTTTTTCGTCAATCAAGGTGGTACCGCAGATTTTTAGCATCTGTCCTTGTTTTTACAAGGATAGGTGCTTTTTTTATTGCATCGCTCCTTCACCGAACAAAAGCCAACTCAAAAAAGGCGAACAAACGCTGATTTTAAGGAGTTGTGGTTATGAAAAAGTTTATGAGTATCGCACTGGCAGCAATGATGATGGCATCTATGAGTGGATGCAGCGGCAATAGCAATGGCGGCGGCAGTTCCAGCGCGCAGCAGGGAGAGGACAAGGTTCATGTGGGAGTTGTGCAGATTATGGAGCACACCTCGCTTGACACCATCCGGGAGTCCTTCCTGGACGAGATGGAAGCGCTGGGATATGGCGAAGACAAGGTTGAATACGATATTCAAAACGCGCAGGGAGAACAGAGCAATTTGAGTACCATCTGCAAAAAGTTTGTGGGCGATGACGTTGATCTGATCGTCGCAATCGCAACACCGACCGCTCAGACCGCGGCGACATCCACCACCGATATCCCGATTGTATTTTCTGCGGTGACCGATCCGGTAGAAGCAAAGCTGATACAGAATCCACAGCAGCCGGAAGGAAATGTTACCGGTACTTCCGATGCAATTCCGGTCGATGAGGTCATGAAGCTCTGTCAGAAGCTGACACCGGAGGTAAAGACCATCGGTTTTCTGTACACCACCTCGGAAATTAACGCACAGATAACTGCCGAAAAAGCCATGGCAGAAGCAGAACAGATGGGCTACCAGACCAAGCTTATGACCATCAGTGAGGTTTCGGAATTGCAGCAGGCAGCACAGTCCCTTGCAGAAGATGTTGATGCAATCTATGTCCCAATCGACAACACCATCGCACAGGCAATGCAGACTCTGGCACAGGTGGGCATCGACAATCAGATCCCGATTTATACCGGAGCAGATTCTATGGTGCAGGACGGCGGTTTTGCAACGGTCGGAATCGAATACACCGGACTGGGAAAAGAAACTGCTAAGATAGCGGCAGAAGTTCTGGAAGGAACTCCCGTCAGCGAACTTCCAGTGGTAACTATGGAAGAATTCGGAACCTTTATCAATCCTGAAACAGCAAAAGCGATCGGAGTGGAAATTCCGGAAGAGATCGCTTCTCAGGCTAGTATGCTTTCTTAACAAAACCAAATGAACAACGTGAGAATGAAAGGAAGCGCTATTTTCGATGAAACAGGTTATTTTGACAGGGGATCGTCCGACAGGACGCTTGCATGTAGGACATTACGCAGGCTCATTAAGGGAGCGAGTCAAGCTGCAAAACAGCGGCAGTTTTGACGAAATCTACATCATGATTGCAGATGCTCAGGCGCTGACCGATAACGCTGAGCATCCGGAAAAGGTAAGGCAGAACATCATGCAGGTGGCGCTGGATTATCTTTCCTGTGGGATTGACCCGGAAAAATCCACCATCTTCATTCAGTCGATGGTTCCGCAGCTGACTGAACTAAGTTTTTATTATATGAATCTGGTCACGGTGTCCCGTCTGCAGAGAAACCCGACCGTAAAATCGGAAATTCAGATGCGAAACTTTGAGGCGAGCATTCCGGTGGGATTTTTCTGTTACCCAATCAGCCAGGCGGCAGACATCACAGCATTTGGAGCAACTGCAGTTCCAGCGGGAGAAGACCAGATGCCGATGATCGAACAGTGCAGGGAAATCGTCCACAAGTTTAATGCAGTTTATGGGGAGACTTTGACAGAGCCGCAGATCATCCTGCCGGAAAATGCGTCCTGCTGCCGTCTGCCCGGTATCGACGGCAAGGCGAAGATGAGCAAATCACTGGGAAACTGCATCTACCTTTCGGATGAACCAAAAGAGATTGAACGAAAGGTCATGTCCATGTTCACCGACCCTAATCACATTAAGGTCAGCGACCCGGGAAGGGTGGAAGGAAATCCGGTTTTTCTCTATCTGGATGCCTTTTGTGAGCCGGAAGATTTTTCACAGTTTCTGCCAGAGTACAGCAGTTTGCAGGAATTAAAGGAGCATTATCAGCGCGGAGGACTGGGAGACATCAAGGTAAAGCGTTTTCTCAGTCAGGTATTGCAGTCGAGATTACAGCCGATCTATCAGCGGCGTAAAGAGTGGGAACAGCGCCTGCCGGAAGTTTATGAGATGCTCTATCAGGGCAGCATGGCGGCAAGGGAACGGGCAGAGCAGACCCTGGAAGCGGTACGTCACGCGATGAAGATTGATTATTTTACACAAAGCAGTCTGCTCCAGTAAAGAAAGATAGGAGAAGATGAAAAATGATGAGTTTATATTCTTTTCTGTCAGCCATTGAGCTGGGATTAATCTACTCCCTGATGGTGCTGGGTTTGTTCTTATCCTATCGGGTGCTGAACATCCCGGACCTGACGGTAGATGGCAGCTTTACACTGGGGGCAGCAGTCGCGGTGGTGATGACCCTTTCGGGACATCCGATTCTGGGACTGTTCGCCGCAATCTTTGCCGGTGCAGCTGCCGGCTTCCTCACCGCATTTTTACAGACCAAGATGAAGATTCAGCCGATTCTTGCCGGCATCATTACCATGACAGCGCTTTATTCGATCAACCTGATGGTAATGGACGACAAGGCAAATGTTCCGATCACCCAGCAGGAAAGCATTTATACCGCGTTTGGCTTATTGGTCGGCAAGCAGGCACAGGGAATGATTCTTTCCCTGCTGGTACTGATTTTAGCCGGTGCAGCGATGGTTTTGTTTTTAAAGACACCATTTGGCCTTTCGGTACGGGCGACCGGAGACAACGAATCGATGGTACGTTCCTCCTCCATCAATGCAGACCTGACCAAGACAGCAGGACTGATGGGAGCCAACGCCTGTGTTGCTCTTTCGGGAGCGATGATCGCACACTACAACTGCTATGCTGAGGTGAGAATGGGAATTGGCATGGTGGTAATCGGACTTGCTTCCTTTATTATAGGAGAAATCGCGGTGGGAATTTTTGTAAAGCGAAAAGGAGTTCTTTCCGGAGTTATCGCGGCAGCAGTTGGCTCGATTTTATACCGCCTGATTATCGCACAGGCGCTGGAACTGAACTTTTCTTCCTCCAGCTTAAAGCTCATTACCGCTATCATTGTTGCTCTTGCAATGTCCTATCCGGCAATCTGTGACTCAATTGCACTATTCCGGAAGAAATCACAGGCAAAATCCGGCAAGGAAAAGATGGGAGGAAATTTGTCATGCTGAAACTTGAACAGGTGAGCAAAACCTTTTATCCCAATACAGGGAACGAAAAACGCGCGATGGATCATCTTGATCTGCTAATTCATACCGGAGAATTTGTTACGGTGATCGGTTCCAATGGTGCGGGCAAATCCACCCTGTTTAACCTGATTGCAGGAAGCATCCTGCCGGACAGCGGAAGAATCCTCTTAGACAATGAGGACATTACCTTTTTGCCGGAACACAAACGGGCAAGCAGGATCGGAAGAATTTTTCAGGACCCGATGCGAGGAACTGCTCCTTCCATGACTGTGGAGGAAAATCTGGCACTTTCCTATCTGCGCGGGAAAAAGCACCGCTTTGGGTTTGGAATCTCCAAAAAGGAGCGAGAGTTTTTCAGAGAACAGCTTGCCCAGCTGGAACTGGGACTGGAAGATCGGATGCAGACGCCTATCGGGATGCTTTCGGGCGGACAGCGTCAGGCAGTGAGTCTGCTGATGTGTACCATGGTGACACCGAAACTGCTGCTGCTTGACGAGCACACCGCAGCACTTGACCCTGCCACAGCTGAAAAGGTGCTTTCCATCACAAAGCGAATTGTGGAAGAAAATCACATCACCACCTTGATGATCACCCACAATATCCGTTCGGCACTTGAACTTGGAAATCGTACCATCATGATGGACGATGGCAGAATCCTGCTGGATTTCTGTGGGGCAGAGCGGGAAAAGATGACCGTTTCTAACTTGATGGAGCGCTTTTCAAAAGCGTGCAGCAAACAGATCGATAATGACAGAATGTTGTTGGAACACCAGAGCAGATGAGGAAAACCTCATCTGCTTTTTGCTGTTTTATACAGAAATTTGACTTTGTTTTAGGAAATATTTTAAAAGCAGTGTTGCCGTGATTGAAATTTATGACAAAAAAAGCTATAATAAGATAGAAATAAATAACTCTCTGATGAAGATGAGCGAATCATGTAAAGATCATAAGAAGGGGATATCCAAAATGAACTACGAAGCGATTACTTCTATTTTGAACGATGGTCTGGTACTGGCAACAGGATGCACCGAGCCTGGCGCACTGGCTCTGACTGCTGCAACTGCTGCTGCACATCTGGGCGAAGAAGTAAAATACATCCACACCTTTGCAAGCGGAAACATCATTAAAAATGCTTATTCCGCTGGTATCCCGGGCACCGATCTGGTCGGCATCGAATATGCTGTTGCCATCGGCGCAATCGTAGCAAAACCGGAAAAACAGCTGCAGGTAATCAACGGCCTTTCTGCAGAACAGATTCAGCAGGCAAGCGACATGGTAAAAAACAAAGCTGTTAAAGTAGAGCTTGCAAAAGTTCCGGAGAAGCTGTACATCGAAGTTCTGGTAAAAGGTGAGACCAAAACAGCAAAAGCAATCATCGCAAATGTACATACCAATGTCGTATATATTGAAGAAAACGGCAAGGTAGTTCTGGACAAACGTCAGGAAGAACAGAGCGCTTCCGGCGGCTATTCCGATACCGAGATCAAAGAGATTCTGTCGGTTGCAAAAATTTATGAATATGCTACCACCGCTGACCTGGCTTTGCTTGACAAGGTAAAACTGAGCATTGATGTCAACACTGCTATCAGCAACGAAGGTCTTGCAAATCCATACGGTCTGTGCATCGGCAGAGGCTTCAGAGAAGATATCGAAAAGGGTTACCGCGCAGATTCTTTGGTAACCTACGCAATGGAGCTTGCTTCCGCTGGCGCTGATGCCCGTATGGCTGGCGCTGACCTTCCGGTTGTTTCCAACTCCGGTTCGGGCAACCAGGGTATTGCCTGCACGATGCCGGTTGTAGCGGTTGCGAAAAAACGTGGTGTATCCGAAGAACAGATGCTGCGTGCCGCTACCATCAGCCACCTGATGGGTATTTATATCAAATCTCAGTTTGGCAGACTGTCCGGATTCTGTGGTGCTACCGTTGCAGGAACCGGTTCTGCATGCGGTATCGTTTACCTGCTGGGCGGCGGACTCAAGGAAATTGAGAACGCAGTATTCAACATGATCGGCAACGTTACCGGTATGCTGTGCGACGGTGCAAAAGCTGACTGTGCACTGAAAATCGCAACCTGTACCAACGCTGCAATGCAGGCTGCTTTGATGGCACTCAAAGGTATCCGCGTTCTGTCCACCGACGGTATCGTTGAGGACGACGTAGAAAAGACCATTTCCAACTTTGCAGAGCTTGGAAACGGCGGTTCGGTACAGCTGGATCAGCTGATGCTGGAAATGATGCTCAAAAAAGAAAAAGCTGCAAAATAGGAAGTATTAGGAAAAAGAGGAAGGCATTGTCCTTCCTCTTTTTTTCTTTTCCATGGCAAAAGGCAGGGAAAACGCCTTGTCTGCATTCCGGTTTTGTGCTATGATAAATCCTAGACAAAGTATGGGAGGAATCATATGAGAATCAGAAGAAAACCATGGGCGCGCCCAGAACTTGCGGAGTGTCCATTTTGCATAGACGATCCAGAAAATCACATCGGTCACTGGCATGAACTTTTTCCAAAACAGCAGCCGCTGCATCTGGAGCTTGGCTGCGGCAAGGGCGGATTCATGGCACAGAAAGCGGTGAGCTATCCGGACACCAACTTTATCGCGGTGGACATCAAAAGCGATATTCTGGGACTGACCAAGCGCAACATCGAAAAGGCCTATGCGCAGGCAGAGAAGGAACCGGACAATGTGCGCATCTTTGCTTATGACATTGAGCGCATTTTGCAGGTGTTTGACTCAAACGATGTGGTGGACCGCATTTATATCAATTTCTGCAATCCGTGGCCAAAGAAAAAACACAAGAAAAAGAGACTGACCTATCCAAGGCAGCTGTTTTTCTATCAGGAATTTTTGAAAAACGGCGGCGAAATCTGGTTTAAGACCGACGATGATGAACTGTTTGAGGAGTCGCTTACCTATTTTAACATGTGCGGCTTTACACAGGAATACATCACCTACGATCTGGCAGCAAGCGGCTTTGCTGAAAACATCGTGACCGAACACGAGAATATGTTTATGGAACAGGGAATCAAAATCAAGTTCCTGATTGCAAAGAACCACGGCAGAGTCAGCGCACTGCCGCCAATCGTTCCAAAAGAAAGTGAAACAGAAGAAAATCAGGAATCATAAACGAGATTCAAACGAAAGGAAGATCGACATGAAAGCAATCTGTGGCGGAAGACTTGTTATGCACGACCGCATCGAAGAGGGCAAAGCAATCCTGTTTGAGGATAAAATTATCGGAATCGTTCCGGAATCGGAAGTACCGGCAGATGTTGAACGCATCGAGGTAAACGGTGCGCTGGTAACACCGGGACTGTTTGATGTACACATCCATGGCAGCGGCGGCTGTGATACCATGGACGGAAGCGAGGAAGCATTGCGCACCATCGCTTCTACCGTAGTGAAAAACGGTGTTACCCGTTTTCTGGCAACTTCGGTTACCCTGCCGCTGGACCGCACCGCAAAGGTGTTTGATCTGGTGCGCACCGTAGTCGGAAAGAGCGGAGAAGGCTGGGATGGCGCTGTCATCGAGGGCATCAACATGGAAGGCCCATTCATCCATCCAGCATACAAAGGTGCTCATGAAGAAAACTATATCGCTGATTTTGACTTTGACTTTATGAAGCAGTACAGCGATGTTATTCGTGTTGTAACCGTTGCTCCGGACAAGGAAGGCGGCATGGAATTTATCCGCAAGGTGACCACCGAGACCCCAATCAAGGTTTCGATCGGACACACCGCTGCAACCTACGAGCAGGCAATGGAAGCAATTGAAAATGGTGCAACTCAGGTGACCCACCTGTACAATGCCATGACCCCAATGCATCACCGCAAACCGGGTGTTGTTACCGCAGCACTGCGCTCGAATGTTTACACTGAGATGATCTGCGACACCATCCACGTTCATCCGGCAATGTTCCAGTTTGTAATGGACTGCAAGGGCAAGGATAAATTTGTTCTGATTACTGACTGTATGCGTGCAGGCGGTATGCCGCAGGGAGAATATACCCTGGGAGAACTCAAGGTTGTAGTTGACGAAACCAGTGCGCGTCTGATGGACGGAACCCTTGCAGGAAGCATCCTGACCCTCAACAAGGCAATCGACAATGTTCACAAAAACACCAACAAGCCATTGTGGGAGATTGTCAGCGCAGCCAGCCTCAACCCGGCAAGAGCAATGGGAATGCAGGACCGCATCGGTTCTCTCAGAGCAGGCTGCAATGCAGACTTTGCTGTATTTGACGATGACTTTAACACCCAGATGACCATTGTTGACGGCAGAGTGGTTTACAAAAAATAAAATCCTGATATCAAATGCCCGGGCAGAAGATGCTCGGGCATTTTTATACTCTTCGATAGATTTACTTTTGAGAGTGTGGTAAAATTAATGGCAGGAAAGTAAATGGAAATAAAAATCTGAAAGGCGACCTTTATAATATGAAAATTGTACAGTTGGATGAAAAAGCGGTAAATGAGTTTTGCAGATTAAGAATACAACTATTTGAGGAATTGGGTGAAATTTCTAAAAATTCAGATCTTTCTGAGCTCAAAATGAAAACGCATCAATATTACTTATCTCATGTAAATAAAGATTTATTTAGCTGGGGAATTTTTCAAGGAGATAGTCTTATTGCAATAGGCTCTTTGTGCTTATTTACACGTATTCCATATAAAGAAAATTTAAATGGATTAGAGGGTTATATATTAAACATATATACTGTTCCAGAAGCTAGAAAGAATGGTTATGCAAATCAAATTTTGAATACTATCATTGAATTTAGTCAAAAAAACAATATAAACAGATTATGGCTTAATAGTAGCGAACAAGCTAGGCATTTGTATTTGGAGAAAGGATTTACCGATAAAGAAAATGAAATGGAATTGTTTTTGTAACATCATGTGATTTAAAAACCAAATAACATAAAACAGACCGTCTGCTTGCACCGTGGTGCAGGTTCAGGCGGTCTTTTTTTTGCTTTTTCGGTTCTTTTTGGGGACAGCCCTGCATAGCATAATAGCAAAGGTTTGATACAGGACGTCTTTGGAAAGAAAGGAACGGTCAAATATGAAAACATATCCCAGATTAGAGAGCCTTGCCGAAATGCTGTCACCGGTGCTTTCCGAAAAGCTGTTGCAGCAAATCCCGCAGGAGATGATGGAAACTATTCAGGAGATCAGGATTCAGGAAGAAAGGGAGATTTCCCTTGTGTTTCCTGACCGCATCGTTTTACTTAGCAAGGTGACAGGAAGAAACGGTGCAGCATCGGTAAGCCATCAGCAGTTGGAGGAAACCTTCGCTGCACTGTGCGAATATTCGGTCCATACCTATCTGCCGCAAATTCAAAATGGATTTATCACCACACCGGAAGGACACAGGGTCGGGATTGGCGGAACTGCTGTCATCAAGGATGGAAAGGTGAGCAGCTTTCAGAAGATCACCTCGTTAAATATCCGGCTGGCAAGGGAGGAAACAAAGCTCCCCGAGATATTAAAACAGGATGTTTTTGGGGACGGGCTGTGTTCGGTTTTGATTGCAGGAGCGCCGTCCAGTGGAAAAACGACCCTTCTGCGTGCGCTGGCGCTGTGGCTTGCAAAATATTATCGGGTGACGGTGGTGGACGAGCGGGGCGAAATTATGGGACATCCATCCGCAGAACGGGAAGGCTGTCTGGATGTGCTGACAGGATTTCCAAAACATATCGGAATTTTGCAGGCGGTGCGTACCCTTTCCCCGCAGGTGATTATCTGCGACGAGCTGGGGGACAGACAAGAGGTCGAGCAGCTGCTGCAGGCGCTCAACTGCGGTGTCAGTGTTGTGGCATCCATCCACGCACAGGACGAGGAACAGCTGAGCCGAAAACCGCAGTACCAGGACTTATATAGGGCGGCTGCTTTTGATAAAGTGGTGTTTTTGTCCGGTGCATGTTGTCCGGGCAGGGTAAGAAAGGTGATCTGCTGCAAGCAAGACAAAGGACTGGTGAAGGATTGATGGGACTTTGGGGAAGGGTACTTTTGTTTTTATGCCTGAGCAGTATCGGCATCACGATGGGGACAAGGGTACATAAGCGGCGGGAACTGCTGCTGTTGTCTTCCCAGCTGCTTAGCACGCTCTCGGCAGAGCTTACGTTTTGTCAAAAGTCTGCGGATGCGCTGATTTTGGAACTTGCGGCAAAAAGCCCTTTTAACTCGCTTTGTTATTTAAGAAAGTTTTGTTCCCTGCCAAAAGCCCCGTTCCCTAAGCGGTGGAAGCAAGCTGTCGAACAGTCGGTTCAGGGTGGTGAGGACAGGGAGATGCTTTTGCTTGTCGGACAGGTTTTAGGTGCATACGACCTGAATACACAGCTCAAAGAGCTTTGTCAGCTGCGGGAAAAGATGACAGCCAAAGCGCAGGAACTTTTGGAAGAAGATATCCGGGAGCGCAGATTGTACACCGCGCTGGGGCCTTTGATGGGACTGGCAGTCTGCATTTTAATATAAAGGACGGGATTGTTAAGATGGACGTGGATTTGATCTTTAAAATTGCCGCGATCGGCATTATCGTTTCGGTGCTCAATCAGGTTTTGATTCGTTCGGGAAGAGAGGAGCAGGCGACCATGACCACGCTGGCGGGGTTGATTGTGGTGCTCATGATGATGATTGAACAGATCAGCCTGCTGTTTGATACGGTAAAGACGGTGTTTGGCTTATAGGAGGGGATCTGGATGCAAGCGGTCATTGGAATCTGCCTGTGTGCAGCGGCGCTGAGTCTGCTTTTAAAACAGTATCGCCCCGAATACTCCCTCTTTCTTTCCATTGCGTGCGGGATAGGAATTTTGCTGTGGCTGCTGGACAGCATGATGCCGATTCTCGAACAGGTAAAACAGTTTAGCTCCCTCGCTTCCTTCGGGACGCAGCAGGGAGCGGGCAGTATTTTGATAAAATCCCTGGGAATCTGCCTTGTCACACAGGCAGCCTGTGATATCTGTCGGGATATCGGGGAAAATGCGATTGCAGCCCGACTGGAGACCGCAGGCAAGGCGGCGATGATTCTGCTGGCAGGTCCGATGCTCACCGAGCTGCTCCAGCAGGCGATTCATCTGATTGGATGAGCGGATAAGAGAGGAATCAGAATGAACAGGATTACAAAAATGGCGGTATTGTTTGCCGCTTTGCAGATGGGGGTCAGTGTGTTCTGCCTTCCGGTCTCGGCGCAGTCTGGTTTGACGGAATCCTCTGTACAGACAAGCCAGAATGTGGAAGGAGAATCCATCGACCTTGACAGGCTGATCGAGGAAAAGCTGGATATCCTTTGGGAGGAGGAACTTTCCGACAGCATTCCGCAGAGCGCGCAGGAGATTTTGCAGGAACAAAAAGTGGAAAAGAAAGGAATTTCCGGCATCCTCTCGATGACGCCGGAACAGGTGTTTGAACTGCTGCTCGACAAGGCAAAGGAACAGATCCGGGAGCCGATTTCGGTGATCGGAAAGATCATCGGCGTGATGATTTTGTGCTCGGTTTTGGGGGCAGTGCAGCACAGCGGCATTTCGGGGCAGCTTAAAAATGTGTTTACCATCACAGCAGCGGCAGGGGTGGTTACCTTCCTCAGTGAGCCGGTGCTGGGATGTATCCGCCAGACGGTGGTTGCCCTGCGGGAAAGTTCACTCTTTCTGCTTTCCTTTACTCCGGTGATGAGCGGGCTGGTGATTGCGGGAGGGCATCCGGCATCAGGCGGTGCTTACCAGATGATTTTGCTGTTTGCCTCCCAGATTTTGTCCGAGCTTGCCTCGAGAACATTGATCCCGTTGTTGTGCATCTATCTTGCGCTGTGCATTATGGTGCCGGTTGCACCCTTTTTGCATCTGGAACAGGTGACCGGCGGTATTAAGAGCGTGGTTTGCTGGGGCTTAGGGATTTTGACTACAATCTTTGTGGGGATGCTTTCGATACAGACCATCGTGGGCAGCGGCGGGGATTCGCTGATGCTCAAGACATCAAAATTTCTGGTAGGAAGCTTTATTCCGGTGATCGGCGGCACCATCTCGGATGCGGTCGGAGCGGCAAAAGGTTGCATGCAGGTACTAAAAAGTTTAGTCGGCTCCTTTGGAATCTTAGTAGCGGTACTCAGCTTTCTTCCTGCATTGCTGGAGGTGTGTTTGTGGTATCTTGCGGTGCGTGTGCTGGCGTGGGTTGGGCTGATGCTGGATGCAAAGGAGGTTTCCTCGCTGCTTTCCAGTATCGCTCAGACCTTCTCCATTCTGCTTGCCATGATTGGCTGCTTTATGCTACTGGTACTGGTATCCACGACATTGATGCTGATGATGACGGTGGGATAACAAAGGAGGAGACAAAATGGAAGCGATCTCGCAATGGGCGGCAAGCCTTTGTTTTGCGGCAGCAGCCGGAGGGTTGTGCCAGATGCTGGCACCCGATTCGGGACTGGGAAGGGTGCTCAAACTGAGTATTTCGGTGTTTTTTCTGTGCAGTCTCCTACTGCCATTGGGTGCACTGGAACTGGACATTTCGGATGTTTTGCAAACATCGCAGCAGGAAAAATCGTATGAGCTTTCCGAAGAGATCACAGAAGAGGTAAATACAGAAGTTTATCAGATGATGGAAGGGCAGATAGAGGGGGAAGTCCAAAACTTTTTATCCCAAAAAGGAATAACCCCTGTCCAAATCAACATAGATATATTGCAGCAGAGAGATTCGGTGATGCTGATGCTGGATCTGCTGCTGGAAGAAAAGGACCGCCCGATGCAGGCTTGGGTGGAAGAACAAATGAGCTCCGACTTGGTGCAGGTGTCAATCCACTACACGGAAGGGGAAAAGAACGATGGATGAAAAAAGAGAGGACGCTGTTTTCTTGCAGAAAGCAGGACAGCTGTTAACACAGTTTTGGGAAAAGCTCAAGGAAATCTGGGATTCTCCAAGGCGGTATCAGCTTTTGCTGGTAATTGGAGCGGTGGGAATCGGGATGATCTTCTGCTCGGAGCTTGGAGAAAAGCCCACAGAGCAAAAGGAAACAATCGCTGACAGCGGAGAAACGATTTCTCTTTACCAGGAGGACGGGGAGTATCTTGCAGCTACCGAACAGCGCCTGGAAGAGATGATCGAGCAGATCGACGGGGCAGGAAAATGCAGCGTGATGATTACCCTCAAACAGGGAAGCCAGAACATCTACGCAAGTGAGCAGAAGATTGTCCGGGACCAGAGCAGGGACCAGCTGCAGGATAATCAGGTGCGGACACAGGAGCAAAATTCCACCGAACAAGCGCTGGTTGTGGTGGAGGACAAAGACGGCGGAAGTTTTCCGGTAATCGAAAGGACCATCCAGCCGCAGGTTAACGGTGTAGTGGTGGTATGCGAAGGCGGCAAAAGCTCAAAGGTCTGCCAGCAGGTGACCGAAGCGGTGACAACGGTTCTGGGGCTGAGAAGCACAGATGTCTGTGTTCTGCCAAAGGATCGCTGAAAATAAAGATGCAATGTGAACAGGAGGAACGAATATGAACATGATCGTAGGGAAAAAGCAGATCGTTTTGGCGTCACTGGTGGTGGCGCTGGGCGTGGCGGTTTATCTCAATTATCAGTTTGCAGGAGAGGATCTGGACCTTGTGACCGCAAACACCACGGCTGAGGAGATCTCGGTGGAGGATGAAAAGCAGGAAAACTACGGTGATGCGCAGTTTGTGGACAGCAAGGATGTGGAAGAGCAGAGCGGGGAGGATTCGGTCAGCACCAGTGCAGAGGTAGGCGACTCGGAATATTTTTCACAGGCACGCCTGACCAGAACCAAGACCCGTGATGAGGCAGCCGAGACCTTGCAGGTTATGCTGTCCGATGTAAACCTTGCGCAGGAACAGAAGGACGAACTGACCGCACAGGCAAATGCTCTGGCACAGTCGATCGAGACCGAAGGCAAGATCGAAAACCTGATCAAGGCAAAAGGATTTGAGGAGTGCATGGTGTACTGTTCCAGCGACAAGGTGGATGTTATTGTAAAATCCCCCGAGCTTCAGGAAAACGATGTAGTGCAGATCCGCGATATTATCCTGGAACAAACACAGGTTCCGGTAGAAAATATTTCCATTGTCCCGGTCAACTGATATGGACAGTGTGTCATGGGAGGTCATCTGAACAGGATGGCCTCTTTTTTCTTTTGCTTTCGTCTGCGCTTTGGAGCATCGATTCGTATAATATTAGAAAAAGCGACATAAAAAAATTACGTTTTTTGGCGAATAATTTTAAAAAAGATATGTTATCGGCGACAAAAATATGATAAAATAGAAAAAGCAAATTTTAAGTTGAAGAAAATCCTTACAGGATGCTGGGAGGTATGCTATGAAGCTGCATATTGAAATGTTTGGGGAATTTACCATCTATGTGGACGGTGAAAAGAATTTCCAGTATGAGGGCCGCACCCGTAAGCTGTGGAACCTGCTGCAATATCTTTTGGTTAATCGAAACCGTCCGGTTCCTCAGGCAGAGCTTTTTTCCATCGCACATCTGGATGGGAAAAAAGGAAAACCGGAAAATTCTTTGAAAAATCTGATCTATCGACTGAGAGGCCTTTTGGAAGAAAGCGATCTTCCGAAAGAAGACTATATCCTCTGCCGCCGTGGGGCATATCAGTGGAATCCGGAAATTTCGGTGACACTGGATATTGAGGTTTTTGAACAGGAATATCGGGAGGCCATGGCTGCTGCTGGAAATATGGAAAACAGCCTTGTGCACTATATGGCAGCTTTGGAACAGTATCATGGCGTTTTTCTGCCAAAATCTCAGGACGAGGAATGGGTAAGGGAATATTCTGCCCACTATCAGAAGCTGTTTTTTAACTGCATGAAGGAAGCGTACAACATCTTCAGCCAGAAAAAGGATCTGGGCTTTATGGAGCAGCTGTGCCGCCGCTCCATCGAGATGCAGCCGCAGAGCGAGGAACTGTATCAGCTGTACATTCAGGTGCTGATGCAGCAGAATCAGCACAAGCAGGCGCTGGAAGTCTATGCTTCTTATGAAACCATGCTTTATAAAGAGTCCGGACAGAAGCCGTCCGAATCGCTCCAGACACTCTATCGGGAGATCATCAAGGAGCTCAACAACATGCATGCCGATATCAGCACGGTCAAAAATGATCTGCGCGAGGCAAATGCAGGAAACGGCGCTTACTACTGCCCGTACGATATCTTTAAAAATATGTACCGTTTGCTTGCCAGAAGCGTTTCCCGAACCGGTCAGTCGGTTTATCTGCTGCTGTTTACCGTTTCGGATACCAGAGGCGAACTGCCGACCATCAAAAGGCTCAACGCTTCGATGCGTTCGCTTCAGCTGGCAATCGGAAAGTCTCTGCGAAAAGGGGATGTTTATTCCCAGTACAGCGGAACCCAGTATGTGGTAATGCTCCAGTCGATTAACGAAGAAAACGGCAAGATGGTCGTTGGAAGAATCCTCAAAAACTACGAACAGCTTTATCAGGAACCAAAAGTTGTGGTAAACTTTATGCTGGAGCCGCTTGACCCGGTAGAAAAGATCCCTGAGGGAATTCTCCTGGGAGGTAGCGGATGCTGATTGGACCAAAGGAGCGGATTGTCTTTTTTGGGGACAGCCTGACCAAACGTACCGGTCGTATGGATTCTGAAATCCCGGCTGACCGGTACGCGGTCAGCTATGTGGAAAGCTATGTCGATCTTTTAGTCAAACGGCTGCTGATTCATTTTCCACAGCTGGAGTTTACCATTTATAATCGCGGGGTCGGCGGAGACACTGTTTTGAATCTGCTGGAACGCTATCAAAAGGATGTCCTGCCCTTAAAACCGACCCTGATGTTTTTGTGGATTGGGCAAAATGATGCCAAAAACTTTGACGACAGCCGCTTCCAAAAGGGGGTATCCTGCCTGCTGGAATGGTGCCGGAAGGACAACATCCGCGTGGTGCTGCTTTCGACCTCTGCGCATCGGGACGAGCACAAGATGGTTTTCTTGGAGCGTGCTGACCAGATTCTTCTGTCTTTGAGTCAGGAGTATCAGGTGGATTATGTCGATGTTAAAACCCCGATGCTTGCAGTAATGGAGTATAACCGAAGCTCGCAGCATCCTATTGTGCTGTTTACCGACGGCTCTCATCTTTCGGAGCTTGGCAACATGCTGATCGCGGATACAGTATATGACTATCTGGTAAGTCACCAGTAAGGTTTTTGGGGCAGAAGGAGGGAAGAGATTGTGAAGGAAAAAAGGATACTTTGCTGCATTTGTGCAGCATGTTTGTCCACACTGCTGTTTTGCGGCTGTGAATCCTGGAAAAGGACGCCATCTCCAGACGCCCCGAAGGAAGTTCCGGTCTCAGCGCCGGCAGATGCTGTGGAAGAAGAGGAAGATTTCGAGGCTCCGAATGGGGAGTCTGAGGAGTACATCGAGCAGGAAAATGTGGACGAGAACAGCTTTTTAGCACAGAGCGCCTCGATTGTTTCCCGGACAGACGAATCGGTTCGGTGGGAAACTCAGGACGAGATGCTCTCTCAAAAGCTGTACGACCTGCTTAACCATCAGAACGAAGCATTTTCAGAAAAGTTTGATGAGCGCGAATATGATTATCTTGCGACCATCACCAGTTCACAGGGAGAGGAACAGAAGCTGTATCTCTGGATTAATTTCCAGCGGGAAAACGAGATCATTGTTGAGGACGAAAACGGAACACAGTGGAACATCTCGGTAGAGGACAGCAATCAAGTTCGTTCGATGGCATCCAGCCTGATTTCAGGCTAACTTCTTTTGAACAGACGGTCACATTACCCTGTTGACACCCTATGTTCAATCGGGTAAAATGATTTATGTGTTTTTATTGATCTAAATGAAACTGGGAGGGAATCATTGTGGAAAATCAGAAAGAAAATCAGTGGATTTCTCCCGAAGAAGCCTATATTTATGTCGGACAGCAAAAGCTGCGCCGCGGCTATACCACCGGAAGTTGTGCTGCGGCTGCGGCACAGGCTGCGGCAAGAGTGTTGTTTGGGGAAGAAGAACCCAAAACAGTCAAGCTTACTGTGCCAAAGGGATTGACCCTTTGTATTCCGGTACATTCTGTACAGAAATATGAGGGACAGGCTCAGGCAAGTGTCTGCAAGGACAGCGGCGATGACCCGGATGTGACCGACCACATTGAGGTGGTGGTTTCCATCCAGCCAAATCCTACTCCGGGAATCACCATCCAAGGTGGACAAGGGGTCGGTAAGGTGACCAAACCCGGGCTGGAGATGCCTGTGGGTGAGGCTGCCATCAACAAAACCCCACGCAGGATGATCCGCGAACAGATCGAACTTGTTCAGCAGGAACATCCGGAATGGGAAGGGGTTGGACTGCTGGTCACCGTGAGCATCCCAAAAGGAGAAGAGATTGCCAAAAAAACCTATAATCCCCGTCTTGGGATTGAGGGCGGCATTTCGGTGCTGGGAACCAGCGGTATTGTGGAGCCGATGAGCGAAAAGGCGCTGACCGATTCGATCAGCCTGGAGCTGAGCATGTTAAAGGAAGCGGGGCACAAAACCGTTTTGATTACCCCCGGAAACTACGGCAAGACCTTTTTGAGCGAGGGGGAATTTTCTTCCCTTGCGCCGATTGCGCCCTATGCGGTCAAGTGTTCCAACTTTGTGGGAGATACGCTGGATTACTGCGTGCAGATGGGCTTTGACACAGCGCTGCTGGTCGGACATATCGGCAAATTCTCAAAGCTTGCAGCGGGCATTATGAACACCCACTCACACTATGCTGACGGCAGGCTGGAAGTTTTTACCGCTCATGCCGCTTTGTGCGGCGCATCGAGGGAGACATTGTTTGCCCTGATGCAGAGTGTGACCACCGATGAGGCGATTGCGCTTTTGGATCGGGAGGGAATCCGGGAGGCGGCCCTTGACAGCATGCTTACAAAGATAGAAGAGCATGTCCGCGCGAGAGCAGGCGAGACGATGCAGACTGGTGTGATTTTGTTTTCCAATCAGTACGGCTATCTGGGACAGACCGCAGGGTGTGAGTCTGTGCTGCCGCGACTGATGGAGGAATACGGCAGATAAGCGGAAAAAATTAGAAAGGGATGGAACAAGATGACAGGAACACTCTATGGGATTGGTGTCGGTCCGGGAGATCCGGAACTGATGACCCTCAAGGCGGTGAGACTGATAGAACAGTGTGATCTGGTGGCAGTGCCAAAATCCGGCGACGGTGAAGGTGTTGCAAAGCAGATTGCACAGAAAGCAGTTCCCGATTTTGACAAAAAGGAGCTGATTGAGGTCTCGATGCCAATGACCCGCGACCCGCAGGTTCTGGAACAGAGCCATCAGGCAGCAGCAGAGCAGATTGAAGGCTACCTAAAGGAAGGAAAGTCGGTTGCTTTTCTGACTTTGGGAGATCCTGCCATCTATTCTACCTATATTTATGTACATAAAAAAGTGCAGCAGAACGGTTTCCCTGTGGAGATGGTTCCGGGGGTACCGTCTTTTTGTGCGGTTGCGGCAAAACTGAATGTAAGCCTTGCCGAAGCTGCCCAGCCGCTGCACATTATCCCGGCATCCTATCAGGGTGTTGAGGAAGGACTGGAATGGAGCGGACCGAAGATTTTGATGAAAACCGGCCGCTCGATGAAAAAGGTAAAGGAACTTCTCGACGAAAAGGGACTGATGGACAAGGCAAAAATGGTGCAGAAGTGCGGCATGGAAGGCGAGGAAATCTATCAGTCGATGCGCGAGGTCGATGAAAATTCCAGCTATTTTTCGGTAATCGTTGTCAAGGAATAGGCAGGAGGGAACAAGATGGTATATTTTGTAGGAGCAGGTTCCGGTGCGGTCGACCTGATCACGGTACGGGGACAGCGGCTGCTCAATGAGGCGGACGTGGTGATCTATGCGGGATCTCTGGTCAATCCGCAGCTGCTGGGAGAAACAAAGCCGGACTGCCGCATCTATAACAGTGCAAAAATGACACTGGAAGAGGTGCTGGATGTAATCCAGGAAGCAGAGCGCGAACAGGCAAAGATCGTTCGCCTGCACACCGGCGACCCATGTCTGTACGGTGCCATCCGCGAGCAGATGGACCAGCTGGACGAACTGAATATTTCCTATGAGTATGTTCCGGGAGTAAGCTCCTTCTGTGCAGCAGCTGCTGCGCTCAATGCAGAGTATACCCTGCCGGATGTTTCCCAGACGGTCATCATTACCCGCATGGCAGGAAGAACACCGGTTCCGGAAAAGGAAGAGATTGCAAAGCTTGCCTCCCATCAGGCAACCATGGTTATCTTCCTGAGCACCGGTCTGCTGGAAGGCTTGCAGGAACGTTTGATGGCGGGCGGATATGACAAGGATACTCCGGCAGCAATCGTCTATAAGGCAAGCTGGCCGGACGAAAAGACCTTCCGCTGCACTGTTTCCACCCTGGCACAGACTGCAAAGGAAAATAACATCACCAAGACTGCCCTTATCTTAGTTGGAAACTTTTTAGGTCACGAATATGAGCGCTCCAAGCTCTATGACCCTTCGTTTACCACCGAATTTCGTCAGGCAAAAACTTCGGAATCCGAAAAGCCAGATTTAAGCGGAGAAACCCGATGAAACCGACCGCTGCGCTTATCTGCTTTACGCAAAACGGCGCAAAACTCGCAGAGCAGCTGATCGGTGAGCTAAACGAGGTGTTTGACTGGTACGGGTTTGTCAGCTCCCGAACAAAACTGGACACAAACCTTCCCCAAAAGGAAGGAAGCCTTTCCGATTGGACGGGGGAATGGTTTAGCAAAGTTCAGTGCCTTGTTTTTGTCGGGGCGTGCGGTATTGCAGTGCGGGCAATTGCCCCTTTTGTAAGGGACAAGTTTGCCGACCCTGCGGTCATCGTGATCGATGAACAGGGGAAATTCTGCATTTCGCTGCTTTCCGGTCATATAGGCGGTGCAAACGAGTGGACTGCATGCTTTGCCGAAGTTTTGGGCGCCGAGCCGGTCATCACCACCGCGACCGACTTAAATCATAAATTTGCGGTGGATGTGTTTGCAAAGAAAAATAATCTCCTGATTACCGACCGCACGCTTGCAAAGGAAGTTTCTGCAGCGGTGGTAAGGGGAGAGAAGATAAACTTTTATTCGCACGAAATGCCAAAGGGAAAAATCCCGCCAGAGCTTTGCTGGCATCAGGATGCTAAAGAAGCCTGTGGTGTGTCCAGCGGAATTTCCATCCATGTCGGTGTTTTGGAAAAGCAGCCAAATCCTAAGGAGCTTTGGCTTGTCCCTAAAAATCTGGTGCTTGGCATCGGGTGCCGCAAAGGAACACCGATGGAGCAGATTGAGCGTTTTGTGCTGGAAAAGATGGAAGAATACCATCTGGATTTTCGCCGGGTGAGAGCTGTGGCGTCGATTGATTTAAAGAAGGAAGAAAAAGGATTAATCGATTTCTGCAGAAAATATGACCTTGCGTTTGAGACCTATTCGAAGGAAGAGCTGCTTTTGGCAAAGGGAAACTTTGTATCTTCCGATTTTGTCAAGGGAATTACCGGTGTGGATAACGTCTGCGAGCGCAGCGCCGTTGTCTTTGCACAGGAGGATGACAGCTGTCTGATCGTCCGCAAGCAAAAGGGCGGCTCGGTCACACTAGCTGTTGCACAAAAGACAGCCACCTGTCACTTTTAAATGACCGTTTGGGAAAGGAAAGAATGCTATGAAACTGTATGTTGTGGGCATTGGCCCCGGAGAGCTCAGTCAGATCACTCCGGCGGCTATGGCGGCGATGGAAGAAAGTGATGTCATCGCCGGATACACCGTTTATGTCGATCTGGTGCGGGAGCGTTTTGCCGACAAGGAATTCTTGACCACCGCAATGAAGCAGGAGGTAGACCGCTGCCGCATGGCGATCGAAAAGGTGGTCGAGGGCAAAACGGTTTCGATGGTATGCAGCGGGGATGCCGGTGTATACGGTATGGCCGGACTGATTTATGAGCTGGCACAGCAGTATCCACCGATTGAGATCTGTGTTATCCCGGGCATTACCGCTGCCATGAGCGGTGCCGCAGTGCTGGGCGCTCCGCTCATCCACGATTTTGCGGTCATTAGCTTGAGTGACCTGCTCACACCGCTTGACAAGATCATGACCCGTGTTGAGCTTGCCGCACAGGCTGATTTTGTGCTGTGCTTCTATAATCCGGCAAGCAAAAAGCGTGCGGACTATCTCAAGCAGGCATGCCAGCTGATTTTAAAACACCGCAGCGGCGACACCCCATGCGGTTATGTGCGCAATATCGGCAGGGAAGGTCAGGAGGCAGTTACTCTTACCTTGTCAGAGCTTCAGGATGCGCAGGTTGACATGTTCACCACAGTATTTGTCGGAAATTCTCAGACCAAGCTGATTAACGGCAAACTGGTGACACCAAGAGGATATAAAAATGTATAAACTGCTCCTGTTTGCCGGTACGACCGAGGGGCGGGAGCTTGCTGAATATTTCAGCACCTGCAATGTGCAGGTCACCGTCTGTGTGGCGACTGAATACGGACAGACTTTGATTTTGCAGCGGGAAAATCTTTCGGTCTGTGCCGGACGGCTGACCCAGCAGGAGATGGAAGAAAAGATCATCGGGGAAGGTTATGACCTGGTGGTCGATGCCACCCATCCTTATGCGCAGGTCGTGACCGAAAACATCCGCGCGGCGTGTGAAAAGACCGGCAGACCTTATTTTCGTTGCCTGCGTCAGGAGGAAAGCGCCGAAGGATATGCAAATGTTCTGTTTGCAGAAGATACCAGTCAGGCAGCGCAGATGCTGGAAGAGATCGAGGGAAACATCCTGCTGACCACCGGAAGCAAGGAGCTTTGCCAGTATCAGAAAGTAAGCGGATTTACTGAGCGGTTTTATCCGCGGGTACTGCCGCTTGCAAATGTGGTGGAAAGCTGTCTTGCACTGGGAATTCCCGCCGGTCACCTGATTGCGATGCAGGGACCGTTTTCCGAGGAGTTAAACCTTGCGATGATCCGTCAGTGGAACATCCGCTGTCTGGTCACCAAGGAGTCGGGCAAGGCAGGCGGATTTGATGAGAAACTGAATGCAGCCAAAAAGGCGGGCATTCTGACGCTGGTGATCGGCAGACCAAAAGAGCAGTCGGAACACGATACGGTGCAGGGCATCCGGGAAAAGTTTCAACAGCAGTACAAAATTGCTCCGATAGAAAAGCAGAAAAACAGACGATATTTTCCGATGTTTGTCTCGCTGGACGGAAAATCGGTGCAGGTCATCGGCGGCGGAACGATTGCCACACGCCGAATTAAGACTTTGCTGCGTTTTGGATGCCGCATCCGGGTAATTGCGCCAGAGCTTTGCGAAGACTGCCGCAAGCTTTGGGAGAACAGGATGATCGACTGGGAAGAACGGGCATGGCAGCAGGGCGACTGCACAGGGGAGCTTGTGCTTGCGGCGACCGATTCCCCGAAGGTAAATGAACAGATCGTGCAGGAATGCCGTCAGAAGAAAATCACGGTCAACCGCTGCGACAAACAGCAGGAC